>Ga0182742_1000284_pt1 | contig 89747 bp, 72 predicted proteins | sample eDN5th37CBELigMG_FD_128880 | JGI IMG/M metagenome (GOLD analysis project Ga0182742, IMG submission 128880) | Enriched Miracle-Growth compost microbial communities from Emeryville, California, USA - eDNA 5th pass 37_C BE-Lig MG (version 2)... ...
ATCATCGGCATCCACCGCGCCGGCAACAGCAGCGTCTTCTCCTACAAGGACAACTACATCTTCAACAACACAACCGAGGGGACCCCGCTGCCGGCATCGCCAACGCCGGTGCAGGGCATGCCGGGCGGTGAAATCGCCAGCTCGGTCAGATAGGCTGTCCGCCCCTGACACACATGCGGCACAGCCCCGCCCACCGCATGACGCGGAAAAATGCCAGCCGGCCTGTAAGCCGGGTTCTGTATGGCCCCGGCGCGAGCGCCGGAACGTGGCGGCCATTCATCTGGGACGCGCGTTGCCGCGCGCCTCGTGCAACCTACCCGAACGGCTGGGCCGGAAATCGCCCGAGGGTTTCCCCTCGCGCCGTTCCTATTCGGTCTTGCTCCCGGTGGGGTTTGCCGTGCCGCTCCCGTTGCCGGCAGCGCGGTGGGCTCTTACCCCACCCTTTCACCCTTGCCATGGCGATGCCATGGCGGTCTGCTTTCTGTGGCACTTTCCCTGAGGTCGCCCTCGCCGGACATTATCCGGCACCGTATTTCCGTGGAGCCCGGACTTTCCTCCCCCGCAGCCTTTCGGCTGATGCGGGCGCGGCCGCCCGGCCGGCTGGCAGCGCGTATAAAGGCGTTCGCGCGGCAAAAGGCAAGCGCGCGAATGCCTTCGCCCGCAAATCAGCTCTCGGCGCCCATATGGCGCTTGACCTTGCTGCAATAGGCCGCCGACACCTTGTTCATCCGCGTCGCCGCATGTCCGGCATTGTATTTCAGCACCGTGCCGCACAGCGATCCGTCGCCCAGGCGCTGCGCCATCGCGAGATATTTCATGCCGTAGCGGATGTTGGTCTCGGGGTCGTAGAGGCCCTTCGCCGAGCCCGAATAGCCCAGCATGCGCGCCGTCGCCGGCTTGATCTGCATGAGGCCCACCTCGCCGGCCGAGCCGCGCGCATTCACCCGGAAATTGCTTTCGATGCGGATGACCGCATTGGCGAGGCCCACCGGGATGCCGTGCGCCGCGGCGTGCCGTGCGATGATCGCCCCGAACTGCCCCTGCCCCTTGCCCGCCTTCGCGGCGGCCACGGCCTTGTGCGCCTGGGTCGCGACGGAGCCCGTCTTGATGGTGCGGTCCACCACCTGGTTGCCGTTCTCGTCCCAGCAGCCCTTGCTGTAGCAGGACCAGCCTTCCATGTCTTGAGATGGCCCGGCATCCGCCGGCAGGGCAAAACTCATCACACCGGCAGCGAGCGCCACCGTTCCGAACATCTTGAAAATCATCGAAACCTTTGTCGAGAGATACCGTCCGCAGGCGCGGCGGCGATTGTTATTGGCCGGCGGGAGGAAGGCCGGCGGTGCTGGCCTGGCTCATTGGCGGCCAAATCCGTGCTGAAAAGGGCAAGCGGCGTCACATTGTATGACGGCGCGAAACACGCCTCGCGTCAGGCCGGCAGCGCAGGCAGGGCTGCGAGAAGCCGGTGCAGCGTCTCGATGGTGGAGCGGTCGGCGACGCCGTCCACCTTCTGCGGCCGGAAATGACGCTGGAAGGCGCTGACCACCTGCTCCGTCGCACCGTCGAAGATGCCGCTTATCCCGATGCCGTAGCCGTACAGCGCCAGCATGGATTGCAGCGCCTCGACCGGCTCGCCGCGATCGCCCGCCGACAGGAAGCGTCCGCCGGCGACCGGCGACGGCGGGACGTAGTGGCCGATGCCGCGCGCGGCCAGAACATGCCACGGGAATTTTTCGCCCGGATCGATCTTGCGGCCGGGCGCGATGTCGGAATGCGCCAGCACGCGCTCGGGCACGATGCCGTTGCGCGCGCAGATCCCCGCGCAGAGGTCCAGAACCGCAGCGATCTGCACCGCGGGGAAATCCGGATAGCCGAGGGAGTGGCCCGGATTGACGATCTCGATGCCGATCGAGCAGGAATTCATGTCGGTCCGGCCGTTCCATGAGCTGCGCCCGGCATGCCAGGCGCGGTCGGCCTCGCGCACCATCTGCACGATGCGCCCGTCCTCGTGGACGAGATAGTGGGACGACACCTCGCTCTCGGGCGCGCAAAGCCAGTGCTCGGCGCCCTCGCCGGTCTCCATCCCGGTATAGTGCAGGATGAGGCAGTCGGCGCTCAGCCCCTCCCGCCGCGGGCCGAAATTGGGCGACACGCGCACATCGGCGCCAGGATGGTCGGGGATGAAGCCGCTCATGCCGGCTTCAGGCTGCGCTCGATCATCGAATAGGCGTCGTTGATGCGCGCAAGCCGCCGTGTGGCGATGGCGACGAATTCGGCCGGCAGTCCGCGGGCGATGAGGCTGTCGGGGTGATTCTCCTTCACCAGGTCGCGATAGCGCTTGCGTATCGCTTCCTCGGAGGCGTCGCGGCCGATGCCGAGCACGAGATAGGGATCGCCCTCGCCGGCCAGCGTGTGCCGCGCCAGGATCGAGCGGAAATGCGCCTCCGAAATATGGAATATCTCCGCGACGCGGTGGAGATAGGCGACCTCGCGCTCGTGCACGACCCCATCGGCGGTGGCGATGAACAGCAGCCCGTCGATGACGTCTTCCAGCAGCGGACAGTCGGTCTCGCCCGAGCTGCAAAGACCGGTGATCTGGCTCGCATAGCTCTCGAACCCGGCCACGTCCTGCTTGGCGAGGTCGTAGAGCCGGGCGACGTTTTTCGCCTCGGCGGGGGGTATGTCGAAGAGCTGGCGGAAGGCGCGCACCTCGTCCTGCGTCACGATGCCGTCGGCCTTCGCCATCTTTGCCGACAGCGCGATCATGGCGATGGAGAATGCGACCTGCCGGCGCCGTTCGGGATCGCCCGCGAAAACGGTTCTCACCGCCTCGATGACGGCATTGAAGGCGCGCCCGCCGCGCGACGCAACGAGGCGTCCAAGATCGGACCATAGTGACATGGCGCACTTCTAGCGGCGCCTTGCAGTCTTGGCGAGGGCGCAAAAAGAAAGAGGCCGCTTTCGCGGCCCCTTCCCTCAGGTCACGCCTTAATTGGCGGGCGCCGGAGATGACGGCGCAGGGCTCGACGGCGCAGGCTCCGCAGGCGATGCGGGCGGCGTCGCGCTGGGCGCCGGAGTCGTCGGCGCGGTCTGCTGCGGCTCGACGCTCTGCGTGCTGGTGTCGTCGGTGTCGCTGCAGGCAGCCAGGCCCAGCACGGCAAGCGCCGAGGCCGACGCGATCACAAATTTCCTCATCGGTTCTCTCCTTCTTCGTGAATGGTCCACGGTCGTTCGACCTTCGGGACAAAAATGCAGGGTCCCGGGATTGGTTTCGTCACAAACCGTTTCCGATTGTGTCATTGCGCGGAGAAGCCGGTGATCGTTGCCTATGCGAGCGGGCGGAACTTCGGGCTGATCGTGGCCCGCACCTCCGTCGCCCTGTGCGCCGGCACCATCGGCTTCGATGCCCCGCCATCGGGGTCGCCCCACACCACCGTCACCTCGGCGCCGTCCGTCGCAAGGTCCTCGTGGATCAGTCCCATCGACATGAAGGATCGCGCATTGGCAGAGTAGAAGGAGTAGAGCGACAGGCCGGCCGGCTTGCCGTCCACCAGCGCGCGGTCATAGGGGCAGGAACCGTATTCGTTATAGGGCCATTCGAGGTTCTTGAACGGCAGGCCGGCATTGAGCAGCGAGCCGACGATGCGCAGCGCGTCGTCCCGGTTCCACCACAGCCAGACCTTCTTCAGATGCCTCTCCTCCCGCTTCGCCTGAAGCGCCTCGCGGCCGACGAAATCGTGCTCCCAGTGGATGAGGCGGTGATAGCCGACCGCCCAAGGGTCGAGATAATAGCCCTCGATCGCCGGCGCATCGAGGCTGCCACCGATCGACATGTTGGCCTCGAAGCTGCTCGCCGGCAGCCATTCGCGATAACTCCTCATCTCCGGCGTGGAGAAGATCGCCGGCAGCAGCGCGCCGATCCAGCCGGATTCCTTGCTGGCGGTGAGGTAGGACTTTCGCCCGCCGAGCAGCATGCCATGGTTCTTCCCGATGCGCTCCAGCGTTGCGCGCACATGCTCGCGGTCGTCGAACGCGCCCCAGAACTCCATGCCCGGTGCGCCGGCCATGCCGTGCCGCAGGCCGGTGACGGGACGCCCGCCGATCGTGAACTCGCACATGCCGAAGGGCCGCGTCTCCGGCAGCGGGCCGCCATTGGCCTCTTTCAGGATCGCCGGCGCGGCAGGCCCCTGCAGCTGGAGGCGGAACGTCTTGCGGCGCGGATTGGATTCGACGATCCGGCGGTCCTCCTCGAAGGAGACGTCGAGCCCTTCCTTCTCCGCATGGAAGCGCAGCCAGTTCGCCGCCGGCGGCTTGCCGACGACATTCACCGAACCGTCCTTCAGGCAGTAGCCGATCGAATCCGCGATCAGGTTGCCGTCATGGCCCGTCGCCACATACTGGAACGCCTTCAGCGGCCGCCAGTCCTCGTAATTGTTGATCGAGGTCTCGGCCAGAAGGCGCTGCGTGTCCGGCCCCGAAATATAGAGGTCGGTCATGTGGAACGACTGGTCGAACAGGATCGCCGTCTTGCGCCACGCCTGCTGCTCGTCGAACCAGTGCGAATATTGCTCCGGCACCGGATGCTGATAGGTGCCGGTGGGCGCGGTCTTCAGCATGTCCAGCGCCGACGGGTAGTCGCGCAGCTTGTCTTCCAGTGATGTCCGGTCGGCTTGCGCCATGGCGTCCTCCCTATCGGCCTTGAAACGATGGCGCGAGGCTAGGACAGGGAAGCGAGCCGGTATGTCACCCTCAAGGATGACATGAACCTTGCTGCCGCAGCGCCGGCCTCACGCCGGGATCTCGCCTTTGCCGATCTGTTCCTCCATCCGCGCGTAGCTCGCCTCCATGCCCTGGTCCATGCCCGTGGCGAGCATGGCCGCGCGCGTGTCGGCGTCGGGCAGCGTCATGCGCATGGTCATCAGCGTGCCGTCTCCGTCGGCGGCGAAACGCGTCTCGACATGGTTGTCGGGCGTCGGATCCGGCAGGTGCATCCGCTCGACATGAACGATGCGGCTGAACGGCTCCAGCGACACATATTCGCCGGTCAGGTGGAAGCCGCCGCCCTGCCCGTCGGTCCACTCGTAGCGGATGCGCCCGCCCGGCCGCGCCTCGCTGATGCAGACAGGCATCGTCCAGCCTTCCGGCCCGAGCAGCCATTTCCGCAGCAGCTCCGCCTCGGTATGCGCGCGCCAGACCGCCTCCGGCCTTGCCGCGAAACGGCGCGTGACCACGACATGCGTATCGCCTTCGGTGGTGAGTGTGAGCTTGCTCATGCCTGTTCCTTTCCGGGTTTCTCTTCCATTTCCGCAAGCAGCAGATCGAGCCGCTCGTAATTGCGCGACAGCGCCTGCCGCATCATGTCCAGCCACCGGTCGACCGCCGCGATCCCCTGCGGCGCCAGCCGGCAGGGACGCTTCGTGCCCTCCACCCGGCGAAGGATGAGGCCGGCCTCCTCCAGCACCTTGATGTGGCGCGACACCGCCGGCTGCGACATGGCGAAGGGCGCGGCGAGCTCCAGCACCGTCGCCTCCCCCTGCGCCAGACGTGCGAGGATCGCCCGGCGCGTCGGGTCGGCGAGAGCGGCGAAGGCCGTATCGAGGCTGCTTTCCATGCGCCGCATATTATATAACTTACATGTTATGTAAAGAGCCCTGTGGCGTCACATTTCGGTAACCGGGCCGACATCGACGCGTCATCGCCCGGTCTTATCCCCCGACGCATTCGCTCCCACGGGGAATCATCGAGATGACAGACGCTTCGGTAGAGATCGGGTTGCGCGGCAGGAGCCGCCTCGGCGCGGCGATCTATCAGCACCGCGCCCTGTCGCGCGCGGGCCTGTCCGAACGGCTTTTCGCCTGGCTGTTCACCGGCCTCGTCTATCCGCAGATATGGGAAGACCCGGATGTCGACATGCAGGCGATGCGCCTCGCCGAGGGCCACCGCATCGTCACCATCGCCTCGGGCGGATGCAACATCCTCGCCTATCTCACCCGCTCGCCCGCGGCGATCGACGCCGTCGACCTCAATCCCGCCCATGTCGCGCTCAACAAGATGAAGCTCGCGGCGGTGCGGCACCTGCCGACCCAACAGGATCTCTACCGCTTCTTCTCCGGCGAGGGCGGCAGCGGGAATGTGCGCGCCTATGACAATTTCATCGCGCCGCATCTCGACGCCGCGACGCGCGCCTACTGGGAGGGCCGCGGCCCGACCGGGCGGCGGCGGATCGCGGCCTTCGACGGCAATTTCTATCGCAAGGGGCTGCTCGGCGCCTTCATCACCGCCGGCCACGTCGTCGCGCGCCTGCACGGCGTCGATCCGCGCGAGATCATGGACGCCAAGACGCTGCGCGACCAGCGCCATTTCTTCGAGGACCGCCTGCGCCCGCTGTTCGACAGGCCGCTGATCCGCTGGATGACCCGGCGCAAGGAATCGCTCTTCGGCCTCGGCATCCCGCCGGCGCAGTATGATGCGCTGCGCGAGGGCGGCGAGATGGCCGCCGTCCTTTCGGCACGGCTGGAAAAGCTCGCCTGCGGCTTCCCGCTGCGCCGGAACTACTTCGCCTGGCAGGCCTTCGCGCGCCGCTACCCCGAGCCGCAGCAAGGCGCGCTTCCCGCCTATCTTGAGGCGAGGAACCATGCGGCGCTGCGCGACAATGTCGGTCGGGTGACCGTCCATCACGCCAATTTCGTCGAGCTGCTGGCGCGAAAGCCGGCGGGCAGCGTCGACCGCTACGTGCTGCTCGACGCGCAGGACTGGATGACCGACAGCCAGCTCGACACGCTGTGGAGCGAGATCACCCGCACCGCGTCGCCCGGCGCGCGCGTCATCTTCCGCACCGCCGCGCGCGAAAGCCTCCTGCCCGGCCGCCTGCGCGAGGACATCCTCGCCCGCTGGCGCTACGAGGCGGAGGAGTCCGCCGCGCATACCCAGAACGATCGCTCGGCAATCTATGGCGGCTTCCACCTCTACGTGCTGAAGGACGCATGAACGTGGGCGCGCCCGCCCCCGGCCATGCGGCGCTGATGGATGGCGTCTACCGCCATCAGCGCCATTTCTACGACCTGACGCGCAAATATTACCTGCTCGGCCGCGACGGCCTGCTGGCCGGCCTCGACGTGCCGGCAGGCGGCACCGTGCTGGAGCTGGGTTGCGGCACCGGCCGCAACATCATCCGCGCCGCACAGACCTTTCCCGATGCCCGCTGGTTCGGCCTCGATATTTCCGACGCCATGCTGGAAACGGCGCGCGGCAACATCCGCGCCGCGCGGCTTGACCGCGTCACGCTGGCAACCGGCGACGCGACGGCCTTCGACCCGCAGGCGCTTTTCGGGCAGCGGCATTTCGACCGCGTCTTCTTCTCCTATGCGCTGTCCATGATCCCCGGCTGGGAGCGCGCGGTTGCCAGGGCCGCCGACTGTCTCGCGGAAGGCGGGTCGCTGCATATCGTCGATTTCGGCGAGCAGGATCGCCTGCCGCGCTGGTTCCGCAGCGGCCTGCGCGCATGGCTCGCCCGCTTCCATGTCGAGCCCCGCGCCATGCTGGCGGCCGAGCTTGCCGCACAGGCCGAGCGCATCGGCGGCCGCCTCGCCATCACCCCGCTCTACCGGGGCTATGCCTGGCGCGCAGTGCTCTATCGCTGACGTTCAGGGGAGCACGGCGGCGAGCGCGGCGACCATCGCCTGCGGCCTGTAGGCCAGCTTCGACGGGGTCAGCCCCAGCCGCACGACCACGAGATCGCGCGAAGGGATGACCGCGACGGTCTGGCCGTCATGGCCGCGCAGCCAGAACGTGTCGTCCGGCAGGCCGGCGCCTGCTTTCTCCCCCGCATCGCCGCCCGGTCCGCGCAGCCACAGATGGCCCTTGCCGTAGACCCCGCCGGAAGCCGGCGCCGGCTCGCGCATCATCGCCACGAAACCTTCCGGCAGGATGCGCGTGCCCTGCCACACGCCGTCCTGCAGCAGGAACTGGCCGAAGCGGGCCCAGTCGCGGCCGCTGGCATAGAGATAGGACGAGCCCGCGAAGGTGCCGCGCGCATCGGCCTCGAACACGGCGCTGCGCATGCCGAGCGGCGAAAACAGCGCCTGCCGCGGCCAGGCCAGTGCCTCGGCCGGATCGTCGAAACTGTCCTGCCAGATGCGCGACAGCATGAGCGTGGTGCCGGACGAGTAGCTGAAGGCGCGGCCCGGCGCGGCGACCAGTTCCTTCGCGGCGGCAAAGCCGGCCATGTCGGGTTCGAGATAGAGCATGCGCGTGACGTCCGTCACGTCGCCATAGTCCTCGTTGAAGGCGAGCCCGCTCGACATCGCCAGAAGGTTGGCGATGGTGATCGCGCTGCGGTCGTCCGTGCTCCACAATTCGAAGAGATCGTCCTGGTCGAGCGCCAGCCGCCCGTCGCGCACCAGTGTGCCGATGATCGCGGCGGTGACGGTCTTGGTCATCGACCAGCCGAGCAGCGGCGTATCGGCGGAAAATCCCTCGCCGTAGCGCTCGCCGACGATACGGCCGTTACTGACCACCACGACCGCGCGCATGCCCGGCCCGGTCATGTCCGGATTGTCCAGAATGGCGGAAACGGCCGCATCCTGCGACGGCTCGACCCGCGCGCCCTCGGGCCAGAGCATGTCCTGGACCGGCGCGGGCTCCGATTCCGCCACCGACAGCGCCATGCGGCGCGCGGCGTCGATCTCGCCGTCCGGCACCGAGGTGCAGCCGAACCCGTCGCGCGCCAGCGCATGGGAGGTGCCGAAGACACCGAGCAGCGATGACGAGACGATGCGGGCCTCCTCGTCCACCGTCGCGCTCACGAAGCCGAGCAGCGGATGGCCGGGCGCCTGCACGTCGACCTTCAGCACCTGCCCGGCGTCGCGGCCCGCGACGAAGTGATTCGAGCAGACGATCTTCGCCGCATAGCCGGTGCCGACCCTGATCAATGCGGGCGGATACAGATAGAGCCATGAAAGCCCGCCGATAATCACGGCCAGCAGCGCGATAAGGAGCCATTTCAGGATCGAGACGACGACAGACATTCTTCCCCCGGAGCGACGCCATTGTCTTGCCGCCACCGCCGGGCATCGTCGCGGATGCGAGCATCGGGTGCGGCGTGGCGAAAATCAATGATCCGGGTGAAACGACCTGCGGCCGGCGCCACGGCGCTGACCCGCGCGCCGTCATCGCGTATCGATGCGTACGGAACATGCGCGCGATTCGCGCTGAGGAAGGGAGGCGTGCGTGAGGCGGCTCGGGGCGATCATCCTGCTGTTGCTGGCTGCGGCCTGCACATCCACCAGCTACGATTTCTCGGACCTCAAGCCCTCGTCCGCCGGCCCGCGCTTCGGCGACCGCGACCCGCACCCGTGGGACGGGCGCGCGCCCTGGGCCTATCCCGTCCACGGCACCGACGTGTCGAAATACCAGCGCGAGGTGGACTGGCCGACCGTGAGGTCCTCCGGCATCTCCTTCGCCTTCATCAAGGCGACCGAGGGCGGCGACCGGCTCGACGACATGTTCGCGCAGCACTGGCGCGGTGCGAAGGCCGCCGGCATTCCCCGGGCGGCCTATCATTTCTACTATTTCTGCCGGCCGGCCGGCGAGCAGGCGGAATGGTTCATCCGCAACGTGCCGCGCGAAGCCGGCATGCTGCCGCCGGTGCTCGACATGGAATGGAACCCGCTGTCGCCCACCTGCCGCCTGCGCCCGCCCGCCGCCACCGTGCATGCCGAGATGCGCGTCTTCCTCGACATCGTCGGGCGCCACTATGGCAGGAAGCCGATCATCTATACCTCGGTCGATTTCTACGAGGACAACCGCCTGCAGGAGTTCCACGGCTACGACCTGTGGCTGCGCTCCGTCGCGGCGCATCCGCATGAGCGCTATGGCGGCCGCCGCTTCCTGTTCTGGCAATATACGGGCACGGGCGAGGTTCCCGGCATCAAGGGCGATGCCGATATCAACGTCTTTAACGGCAGCGTGGCGCAATGGCGCGAATGGCTGCGCGCGCACAGCCGATAACGCGAATTTCAGGCGACGCGCGCGGCGGCGCGGGTTAGACCGCGCTTTGTGTGAGTGGAGTAAATGATGTCGAAGAACCTGCGTCTGGCGCTGAGTGCCGCCCTTATCCTTGCCGCCTCGCCGGCGCTGGCCCAGCAATGCGGCGGCGATTTCGGCGCCTGGAAGGCCGAGATCACGAGGGAGGCGCAGGCCGCAGGCGTCGGCGAGCGCGGCCTTGCGGCACTGCGGGCGGCCGACATCGACGAGCGCGTGCTCCAGCGCGACCGCGCGCAGGGCGTGTTCAGCCAGACCTTCAACGAATTTTCCTCGCGCATGATCAATAATTACCGGCTGGAGAACGGCAAGCGCAACCTGCAGCGCTATGCCGAGGTGTTCGCCCGCGCCGAGCGCGAGTTCGGCGTGCCCGGCCCGGTCATCACCGCCTTCTGGGCGCTGGAGACCGATTTCGGCGCAGTGCAGGGCGATTTCGACACGCTCGACGCGCTGGTGACGCTGGCGCATGACTGCCGCCGGCCGGATCTGTTCCGGCCGCAGGTCGTGCCGCTGCTCACCCTCATCGACAACGGGACGCTGCCCGCCGACGTGAAGGGCGCCTGGGCCGGCGAGGTCGGCCAGACGCAGATGCTGCCCTCCGATATCCTCACCAAAGGCGTGGACGGCGACGGCGATGGCAAGGTCGATGTCCGCAACAGCGCGCCCGACGTGATCCTCACCACCGCCGCGAAAATCCGCTCGCGCGGCTGGCGCGCCGGCGAGCCGTGGATGCTCGAAGTCGACATTCCCGACGACCTGCCCTGGGAGCGAACCGGCCGCGTCAACCGCCTGCCGATCTCCCAGTGGGCGGAGTGGGGCGTGAAGGCGCATGACGGCAAGCCGCTCGACACGTCGCTGCCAGAAGCGGGGCTGGCGCTGCCCATGGGGCGCAAGGGTCCGGCCTTCCTCGTCTACAGGAACTTCGACGTCTATCTCGAATGGAACCAGTCCTTCGTCTACACGCTGACGGCCGCCAACCTCGCCACCCGCTTCGCCGGCGCGCCCAAGCTCGACCCGCGCTCGCCCGAGGAGGGCCTCACGGGCGACGTGATGAAGCTGTTGCAGCAGAAGCTGCAGGACAAGGGCTACGACGTCGGCGGCATCGACGGCATCCTCGGCACCATGACCCGCGACGCCGTGCGTCAGGAGCAGCTCCGCCTCGGCCTCCCCGCCGACGGCTGGCCGACGCCGGCGCTGCTGGCGAATCTGTGAGGGAGCGAATAGTGAGTAGCGAATAGGGAGTAGTGGTGTGGGCTGAGGAAACACGCCCCCTTCACTATTCGCTACTCACTATTCGCTATTCGCTCTCTTTCACCCCATCGTCTCCATGCTCGCAAACCCCTCCGCCTCGCCGCCCGCCTCGAACGGCGTCGTGACCTCCACGAACGTGTCCGGATAGAAGCCGTTGAAGCGGGTGCGCAGCGACAGCGAATAGGCGCCGATATGGCCGATCTCGATCCAGTCGCCGGTGTCCACCGTCTCGGGCAGCCAGAACGGCCGCGACAGGATGTCGACGGAATCGCAGGTCGCGCCGCACACCCTGAACGGCACGATGGTCGAGGGATCGCCGTTGCGCGTCCGGATCGCCGGGTCGGGAATGAACCGCGCCGGCAGGGTGAGCTTGCCGGTCCACGAATCCGACAGCGACGCCCATATGCCGTCATTGATGTAGAGCCGCCTGCCCTTGCGCAGGAGCACGCGCACGATCAGCGAGAAGGCGCGGGCGACGACGACCCGCCCCGGCTCCGCCACCAGCGGCATGTCGCCGAAATTCCACGCCACGATATCGTCGCGCAGCCGTGCCATCAGCGCCGAGAGCGACGGCATGTCCGGCTTCCTGCGGTTGGGATCGTGGCGGTATTCGGCCGGGAAGCCGCCGCCGACGTCGAGCGCGGCGATCGGCACGCCGGCGCGGTTGCGCACCCAGTCGGCCGATGCGAGCGCGCGGTCGTAGGTTTCCGGGTCCTCGATCTGGCTGCCGACATGGAAGCAGATTCCGGCGCGATAGCCGGTGCGGGAGAGCCGTTGCAGCAGTTCCACCGCCGCGGCCGGCCCGGCACCGAACTTCTTCGACAGTTCGTAGGCGGCATGGCCCTTGGTCTGGATGCGGACGAAGACCGTCATCGTGCCGGGGTCGATGTCCAGCGCGCGCACGATACGCGTCAGCTTGGTGATCTCGTCCTCGTGGTCGACCGCGATGGTGCGGATGCCGTAGGTCTCCAGCGCCAGCCTGATGTCGGACTGCGCCTTCACCGGATGCATGTAGAGCATCTCCGCCTGCGGTGCGACATCGCGCACGGCGGCGAACTCGGCCGGCGAGGCGACGTCGAAGGCGGTCACGCCGGCTTCCGACAGCGCTTTCAGCACCATCCGCTCGCCATTGGTCTTCACCGCATAGGCGGTCTTGCCGGGAAACATGTCCATGAAGGCGCGGGCATCCGCCTTCAGCACCTCCGGCCGGAAGCAGTAGACCGGCTCGTCGGGGCGCATCCCCAGCGCCGCTTCCTGCGCGTTCGTGAATCGTTGCATCCGGCCTCCCGTGCGAACAGGCTAAAGTAGTTCGTGTCGGAAGTCCCGCAAGGCGAAACGGTTCCGGCATGGCGCGTCGCCAAGGCACCGCCGACCTTCCATTGAGCCAATGCGTGAAACGGGTGGCCGAAGCGCCGGCGCGGACGTAACGATCCACTCCGCGCATCCGGATAGGCAGGCAATGACACAGGCAGATGTCAGTCAGCGTTCGATCTCGGCCTCCGACTGGGGCCTGCTGTTCCTGCTCGGCGCGCTGTGGGGCGGCTCGTTCTTCTTCGCCCGCATCGCGGTGGCGGAGATCCCGCCGCTCAACCTCGTGCTTTTCCGCGTCGGCATCGCGGCGGTCGCGCTGCATTGCTACCTGCTCGCCCGCGGCATCTCCTTCGCAACCATCCTGCCGCTGGCTGCGAGCTTTCTCGGCCTGTCGCTGCTCAACAACGTCATCCCCTTCTCGCTGATGTTCACCGGGCAGACCGCGATCGGCGCGGGGCTCGCCTCGGTCCTCAACGCCACCACGCCGTTCTGGACCATGCTGCTGGCGAGCCGGCTGGCGGGCGAAGCGATCACCGCGCGCAAGGCCGCCGGCATCGTGCTCGGCATCGCCGGCACCGCCGTCATGGTCGGCCCCGGCCTGATCGGCGGCCTCGGCGGGCCCGCCTGGGCCAAGTTCGCTCTGATCGGAACCGCCTGCTCCTATGCCTGCGCCAGCATCTTCGCCAAGCGCTTCACCGGGCTGGCGCCGGAGCTCGTCGCCGCCGGCCAGCTGACCATGTCCACCATCGTCATGCTGCCCGTCGTGCTCGTCACCTCCGGCACGGCCGGGCTCTTTTCCGCCAGCACAACCGCATGGAGCGCGGTCCTGGCGCTGGCCTTCGCCTCCACGGCCTTCGCCTATGTGATCTTTTTCCGCCTCATCCGCACCGCCGGCGCCACCAACACCTCGCTCGTCACCCTGCTCGTCCCGCTGAGCGCCATCCTGCTCGGCGTTCTGGTGCTCGGCGAGCGGCTGGATATGTACGAGGCCGGCGGAATGGCCCTCATCGGGCTCGGCCTGCTGGTGGTCGACGGGCGAATCACCCGCCTGTTCGGTCGGACGCCGGCAAAGCAAGGCGACGCCCCCCACCGGCCGGAATGAAATTTTTTTCAACCGATTTTACGGCCGCCAAAAGCCGTTTATTTTCCCACTCTTGCCACAATTTCCGGAATCGCTTTTTCACTGCACGGCCGCACTGCAGCAACATTTCTCCTTGCCACACAGGGCTTCGGGCCTAGACTCCTGTTCATAGCTTGCTGAGGAGGCTGTGAAATGGGACTTTCCAGACCGATCAACGCAATCATCCTGTGTGCGGCATTTGCATTCGTCGGCGCTGCCGTCATCGGGGTTCTCCCCTGACGGCATGGATGCAGACTACTCTGGCGGGTAATGCGAGGAGCCGGTCATCGACCGGCTTCTCCTTTTTTCAGGCAACGGCCGGCAGCGCATCCGCGATCAGCAACCGCCTGTCCTGGCCGATCCACAGCTTCACGGTCAGCCCCGGCGCGCCCGCGTCCTCGCGTTCGAAGGAGCGGCGCTCGACGAAATCGAGCCCCGCCTCCTTCATCCAGTCCTCGATCTGGCGGTCGGAAAAGCCGAGCCGCAGATGGGCGTGCTCGTCGCGCAGGAATTCGAGCTTGTGCGGCGCGAAATCGACGATGAGCAGTCGACCGGCCGGCCGCAGCAGCTGCGCGGCCTCCTTTACGGCCGAGGCCGGATCTTCCACATAGTGCAGCACCTGATGCATGGTCACGAGATCAAACTGGTCGCGCTCCACCGGCGGCGAATAAAGGTCGCCCTGCCGCACCTGCGCATGGGCGATGCCCGCCCGGTCCAGATTGGCGCGCGCCACCGCCAGCATCTCGCGCGACAGGTCGATGCCCACGCCGCGCCGGTAGAGCGGCGCGAAGATCTCCAGCAGCCGGCCGGTGCCGGTGCCGAGATCGGCCATGGCCTGGAACGGCCTCTCGCCGACGACCTCCAGCATCGCCGCCTCCACCGCGGCATCCGGCACGTGCAGCGAGCGGATGCGGTCCCAGCTGCCGGCATTGCGGCTGAAATATTCCACCGCGCGCGACTGACGCCGCCGCTTCACCGCCGCCAGCCGCTCGGCGTCGCGCGCCACCACCGCGTCGCTGCGCGCGACGAGGGCCAGCATGCTCTGCACGAATTCCGGCGCGGCCTCCGCGTCCGACAGCCTGAAATAGGCCCAGGAGCCCTCCTGGTAGCGCTCGATCAGGCCGGCATCGAGCAGCAGCTTGAGATGGCGGGAGACGCGCGGCTGCGACTGGTTCAGGATTTCCGTCACGTCGGACACGGTGAGATCGCCGTGGGAGAGCAGCAGAAGCACGCGCAACCGGCTGGATTCGGCGGCCGCCTTCAATGTATCTACCATGCGGTCGAGGGTGATGGATGGTTGCGCCGCCATTCGAAACTCCAAAGATATAAATATATCTTTATGTTTACTGGCCAGCGAGTTCAAGTGCGACCGTGACCGACGATACAGGATTTCAGCAAGCGCGCGCCGGCGAGAGCGCCCTGCCCTTCGATCCGGGTGCGTTGACCCCCGATGCCGGCATCGTCTTCATCGGCCGCATCTGCTCGCCATGGACCGGGCGCGCCGCGTGCCCGAAGAACATGGCCGCCGCCCGCGCCACCGGGCAGCCGGCCTCCGTCGCGCTCGATCCGCGCTATCGCGACGGCCTGCTCGGTCTGGAGCGCTTCAGCCATGTCGCGGTGCTGACCTGGCTCGACCGCGCGCGGCGCGATCTGGTGATCCAGCAGCCGCGCCATGCGACGGAGCCGCGCGGCGTCTTCTCGCTGCGTTCGCCCGTCCGCCCCAATCCGATCGGCCTGCATGTCGCGAAGATCACCGCGATCGACATGGAAGCGGCAATCGTCACGCTGGAGGCGATCGACGTTCTGGACGGCACGCCGGTCATCGACCTGAAGCCCTATTTCGCCTCTACCGATGCGGTGCCGGAGGCCGTGGGCGGCAACCGCTCATGAAGGCCTCGACCGGCCGCCAGCGCGAGATCGGCAAGGCGCTGACGACGCTGCTGCCGCTCGCCCCCTATGCCGACATCGAGGCGATCCGCGAGGCGGCGCTGGCGCGCAAGATGCGCGAGCTGCCGCCCTCCATCGCCGTGTGGATCGCCACGGTCGCGCATGTGCGCCATGCCCACACGCAGTATGACGCCCTGCTGGACGAGGGTTACGACCGCGAGGCGGCCCGCCATTTCGTCGTCGGCGAGATCAACGCGGCGCTGACGCGCTGGCGGGCGACCCGGCTCCTCTCGGACGAAGACGACCAGTAGCGCGAGTTCCATTCTCCGCTTCGGCCGCGCCGTTTTCCGCACGACGCCTCGCCTTTCCTTGACCCTGCGGAACGGACCGACAATGATCCCGGCGCGCGCGGGCGGATGACCGTTCATCACGCTGTTTCGCGCGGAAACCAGGAGTTTGAAATGAATATCCGCAATGCAATGCCGAATGTCGATCGCCGCGAATTGCTGAAGGGAGGTGGCGCCCTGGGCACCGTCGCGCTCCTGCCGGCGGTTGCACGCGCGCAGCAGGCCGAAGAGCCCGCGCGCGGCGGCAAGCTCCGCGTTGCGATGCCCTACAATCCGGCCTCGCTCGACCCGACCACCGGGCGCAACGTGCCGGATTTCAACTCGCTCTACTCGCTCTTCGACGCGCTGATCGACTTCGATCCCGAGACGCTGGAGCTCAGGCCGGGCCTCGCCCGCGCCTGGGAGTTCAGCGACCCGAAGACGCTCGTCCTCGATCTTGTCGAGGGCGTCGTGTTCCATGACGGAACGCCCCTCGATGCCGAGGCGGTGAAGTTCAACCTCGATCGCTCGATCGGCAATCCGCGCTCCAACGTGAAGTCCGACCTCACGGCGGTGGATGTGGTCGAGGCGACCGGCACGCACCGCGTCACGATCAGGCTCAGGCAGCCGAACGCCGGCCTGCCGACGATCCTGACCAACCGCGCCGGCTGCATGATCTCGCCGGCCGCCATCAAGGCCGCGCCGGACGGCAATGTCGACCGCAACCCTGTCGGCTGCGGCCCGTTCAAGTTCATCGAATGGCGCGACAACGACATCATCCGCGTCGAGCGCAACCCGGACTACTGGCGCGAAGGACTGCCCTATCTGGACGCCATCGACTTCCGCATCATCAACGAGCTGAACACCGCCGCGCGCACGGTGGTGGCGGGCGAGACCGATCTCGCGCTCAATCTCGGCGCGCAGCAGATCGCCACCTCGCGGCGCAATCCCGATCTGGTCGCCGTGGCCGGCGCCTCGCTCACCTTCTGGACCGCCTGCTTCAACTACGGCGTGGCGCCGCTGAACGACGTGCGGGTCCGGCAGGCGCTGAACTATGCGATCAACCGCGACGACCTGAACAAGGTGCTGATGCTGGGCCTCGGCGAGCCGACTTCGGCGGCATTCCCGAGCAGCTTCTGGGCGACCGACCCGGAAACCGCCAACTACTTCACCCACGATCCCGAAAAGGCGCGCAGCCTTCTGGCCGAAGCCGGCTATCCGGACGGCATCGACATCCCCGCATGGGGCTGGCCCGACCAGGCGTCCATGCAGCGGCAGGAGATGATCGTCAGCCAGATGGCGGAAGCCGGCATCAGGCTGAAGATCACGCCCGCGCCGCCGGCGCAGGGCAACCAGAACTTCTTCATCGAGAAGAAGGGCGTGATGATGCTGACGCCGATGGGCGGCCTTCCCGATCCGAGCCAGAACTACGAACGCACCTTCGCGGCCAACGCGCTCTTCAACGCCAGCGGCGTTGAGCTCGACGGCTTCCGCGAGCTTCTCGACGCGACGGTCGCCACCTCGGATCTGGCCGAGCGCACCGCCGCGCTCCACAAGATGCAGCGCTACGTCATCGAGCAGGCCATGCACCTGCCCATGTACACCTCGGCCACCATGTCGGTCGCCACGAAGCAGGTTCGGGGCTTCACCTTCGGCCTGGTCAGCGGGCCGAAGTTCCATCAGGTCTGGCTCGCAAAGGCCTGACCGGATTCACGAAAAGCAAAGGCCCCGGTCGTTCGGCCGGGGCTTTTTGTTGCCTGATCGCTCAGTCGCGGTAGCCGGGCGGCGGCGTTGCGCCGCCGGTCACATCCCGCATCAGCCGCGCGAAGCCGATCGTCTCGCGATCGCGCAGATAGGGACCGATGATCTGCACGCCCACCGGCAGGCCGCTTTCGGTCAGGCCTGCCGGCGCGACTGTCGCCGGCAGGTAGGAAAGCGAGGCAGGTCCGGCCCAGAAGAACTGGTCGCGGAACATTTCCTCCTTGCCGTTGACCACGATCTTGCGCACCTGCCGCGGCGTCTTCGTGTCGCGGATATAAGCGGCGGTCGCCGCGACCGGGGTCAGCATCAGGTCGTAGTCGCGGAAGAACGCCGCCCATTTCTCGCGGATCAGGTTGCGCTCCTTGTGGGCATGGAACCATTTCTGGTGGCTCCATGCGGCGGCGCGCGCCATCATCGCGCCGTAGCTGTCGTCGTCATCGGCGAGGGCCTCGACCGCCTTCACATGCGCCTCGTGCAATTCGTCATCGTCTGCCGCGGCCATGGCGGCGCGCAGCATCGACATGAAAAGCTTGTGCGCATGGGCGAAGTCGATGTCCGGCCGCGCCCTGAAATCGACGCTGACGCCCTGCTCCGCCAGTTGCGCGACGCACCGCTCCAGCACGGCGACGACGCTGCTATCGGTGGCGGCCACCGGCGAATCCAGCATCACCGCCACGCGGTAATCGGCAAGGCGCGTCTTGCGCGGCGCCGGCAGTTCGAGCCGCCAGCCGGTCGCGTCCTCGCCCTCGGGCCGCGCCAGGATGTCGAGCGCGAATTCCAGGTCTTCCGGGCTGCGCGCCAGCGGCCCGAGCACGTTGATGTCGACGCCGGGCTCGTCCGCGCGCGGCGCATGCCCGGCCTGCGGCACGATTCCGAAGCTCGGCTTGTGGCCGTAGATGCCGCAATAATGCGACGGGTTGCGGATCGAGGAGCCGATGTCGCTGCCGACATCGAAGGCGCTCAGGCCAGCCGCGACAGCGGCCGCCGCGCCGCCCGACGACCCGCCGGGCGAACGCGCCGGATCCCAGGGGTTCTTCGTCTCCCCATAGACGTCGTTGAACGTCTGCCAGTCGCTGATCATGTAGGGAATGTTCGTCTTGCCCATGATGATCGCGCCGGCATCGAGCAGCGTCTGCGCGACGGCGGAATTCTTCGCCGGCACATTGTTGCGCAGGCGGGGATCGCCCCATGTCGTGGGCAGGCCCGCGACGTCGAACGATTCCTTCAGCGTCACCGGCACGCCATGCAGCGGCCCCCAGTTCTCGCCGGCGGCAAGCGCGGCATCCGCTGCCGCGGCACGTTCCCGCGCGCGCTGGAAATCCGGCGCGACGATCGCGTTAAGCTCCGGATTGAAGCGCGCGACGCGGCCGAGATAGGCCTCGAGCACCGCCGTGCAGCTCACCTCTCCGCTGGCGATCTTCGCCGCGGTCTCGCGCACGGACCATTGGAAAACGTCGATACCCATCTCACTCCCTCATGCTGAAAGGCCGCCGCGAGCGGCCGACCGCAAAAATGAAGCCCGGCAAAGCGCTTGCCGGCATCGCCTTCAAAATTGCTTGAGTGTAGCGGGATAGATGATCCGCACCGTTTCGCGAAATCCGAAATGGGCTGTCAGGCGTAAATCCATTGTTCGGGCAGCCGCAGCGAGACGGCCTCCCCCTGCCGGATCACGCCGGGCTTCTCCACCCAGGCGACGAGGCCGCGCAGGCGGTCGGCGGATTTCGGAAAGAGCAGCGCGCCGGCCTCGCGGTCGGCCATGCCGGCGCCCTCGGCGATCGCGCGGCCGGCGATCCGGCAGGGCTTGTTCTGCCCGTCCACCTTCAGCGTCACGCCGCCCTCGAAGAACATCAGCGTGCCCGAGGGGATCATGGACAGACGGCGCACGCCCGCGATCGTCAGGTTTGCGCCGAGCCATTCCGGCCGCATCTCCGCGATGCCCATCCGGCTTGCGACGATGGCCATCTCGTCGGGCGCGATGATCGAGACCTGACGATCGTTGCGGATCTCCGTGCCCCGCCCATACCACGGCTCGCGCCCGCCGGAGCGCCGCGTCGCTCCGCCGTGGAAGTCGCCGCTGATCCCGTCGAAGCTCAACTCGATCGCGGCGCAGGCCTGCGTCTCGAAGCCGTTCCCCGCGGCGATATAGGTGCCGTCCACCCGGCCGGCGAGCTTGCGCGCCGGCACGATCTCGATGTGGTCCGGGTCGAAGAGATCGGCCATCGCCTCACATCATCTTCAGCAGCGCGCCGCCGATGGAATAGCCGGCGCCGAAGGCGCACAGCAGCCCGTGCTCGCCGGGCTTCATGTCCTTGTGGTTCTCGGCCAGCGCGATCACCGCGCCGGCGCCGGCCGTGTTGCCCAGCCGCTCCAGCACCATCGGCGCGCGGTCGTGGTCGACCTCGTGGCCGAAGGACAGCTTCAGGATCATCGCATTCATCCGCGCATTGGCCTGATGCAGCCAGAAGCGGCGGATCTCCTGCGGCGTATGCCCATGCTCGGCCAGAAATTCCACGATGAATCGGTGGCCGGCCACCGTGACTTCCTTGAACACCTTGTTGCCGACCTGCCGGATCATCTTGTCGGCGGTGGGAATGCGCGACGTATCCTCTTCCGCGGCCCGGTTGAGGAAGCCGAAATTGGTGCGGATATTGTTGGAGAACTGCGTCCAGGTGCGCGTGTCCACCACTTCGAAGCGGCCGGGGCGCTGCTCGCCCTCCTCCAGCGCCTCGACGAGCATGGCGACGGATGCGTCGCCGAAGATGAAATGCGTCTGGCGGTCGCGGAAATTGAGATGGCCGGTGATGATCTCGGGGGTGACGACCAGCACGCGCTTTTGCGCGCCGCTGCGCACGAGGTTGAAGGCCACATGCAGGCCGGCGGCCGCCGAGGAGCAGCCCAGCCCCATGTCGAAGGCGGCGCCCGACGTGCCGAGCTCCTTCTGCATCTCGATCGCCATGGCCGGGTAGGACCGCTGCTGGTGCGAGGCCGAGCAGATCAGCATGTCCACGTCCGCCGCCGCCACACCGGCATCGTCCAGCGCCTTGCGGGCCGATTTCACGCCGAACTCCGCCATCAGCGACAGCTCGTCGTCGGGGCGCTCGGGAAAGCGCGGCGTCATGCGCGTCGGGTCGAGGATGCCCTCGCGCTCCAGCACGTGGCGCTCCCTGACGCCCGAGGCATAGACGATGAACTCGCTGTCGGAGCGCGCCAGCGGCGGTTCGCCAGTGGCGTTGCGCCGCTCGTTCTCGGCATCGACCCAACTGTTGAAACTTGCCACCAGCTCGTCGTTGGTGATGACCGCCTCGGGGATCTCGACCCCGATCCCGCTGATGGTGACGCGCTTCATGCTGATTTCTTGTCTCGCCGCCCGCACGGGGCATGGAATCATCCGCCGACGCCGAATGTGGGCCCGGCGTCGCCTGCGGTCCAGTTCTTAGACGGTTTTCATCGGGTAATGAAGAGCACCGGCATGCCCGCGCCTACCAGGCGCAGACGCGCGCCTTGGTGTCGGTGTTGGACCAGCAGGCGGGGTCCTGCGTCTCGCGCACATACCGGCCGGGCAGCGATATGTTGCGGTCGCCGAAATTCACGAAGCCGTCCGCCACGCCGGGCGTGTCCACCCACAGCGTATAGGTGGGCTTGCCCTTGGCCTTGATCTCGAAGCTGCCCTGCTTGTCGAGGCCCTTGAAGTCGCAGGCATAAGTGCCGTCGTCGGAAGAGAAGCAGCGCGCCGGCTTGGCCTCGGCCGCCGCCGTCCAGCCCAGCAGGGCCACGGCGAGGATGCCGCAGGTTCCGTATCGTACCTTCATCATGCGTCCCTCACCAAGGTCCGGGCGGCAAGCCACAAGGCTCGCCGCCATACCGCATCAGCGCGTCAGGCGCTTGTAGGTCACGCGCTTGGGATTGACCGCTTCCGGTCCGAGGCGCCTGACCTTGTCCTTCTCATATTCCTCGAAGTTGCCCTCGAACCATTCGACATGGCTGTCGCCCTCGAACGCCAGCATGTGGGTCGCCATGCGGTCGAGGAACATGCGGTCGTGCGAGATGATGACCGCGCAGCCGGCGTAAGCCTCCAGCGCGTCTTCCAGCGCGCCCAGCGTCTCGGTGTCGAGGTCGTTGGTCGGTTCGTCGAGCAGCAGCACGTTGCCGCCGTTCTTCAGCATCTTGGCGAGGTGCACGCGGTTGCGCTGGCCGCCCGAAAGGTTGCCGACGCGCTGCTGCTGGTCGCCGCCGCGGAAGTTGAAGGACGAGCAGTAGGCGCGCGAATTGACCTCGTGCTTGCCGAGCCTGATCACCTCGGCGCCGCCGGAAATCTCTTCCCAGACGGTCTTGTTCGGGTCGAGCGCGTCGCGGCTCTGGTCGACATAGCCGAGCCGCACCGTCTCGCCGACGCGGATCGTGCCCTGGTCGGGCGTCTCTTGACCGGTGATCATGCGGAACAGCGTGGTCTTGCCGGCGCCGTTGGGACCGATCACGCCGACGATGCCGCCGGGCGGCAGCTTGAAGGACAGGTCGTCGATCAGCAGCCGGTCGGTGAAGCCCTTGGTGATGCCCTCCACCTCGATGACGACGTTGCCGAGCCGCTCGCCGGCCGGAATGACGATCTGCGTATCCGTCGGCTTGCGCTTGTCGGCCGCGTCGACCAGTTCCTCATAGGCCTTGATGCGCGCCTTGGACTTGGTCTGGCGCGCCTTGGGCGAGGAGGCGATCCACTCGCGCTCGCGCCAGATCGCCTTCTGGCGGGCATCGTCCTCGCGGCCCTCCTGGATCAGGCGCTTGGCCTTGGCATCCAGATATTTGGTGTAGTTGCCCTCGTAGGGGATGCCGCGGCCGCGATCAAGCTCGAGAATCCAGCCGGTGACATTGTCGAGGAAGTAGCGATCGTGGGTGATGATCAGCACCGAGCCCGGATAGTCGCGCAGGTGCTTTTCCAGCCACTGGGTGGTCTCGGCGTCGAGATGGTTGGTCGGCTCGTCCAGCAGCAGCAGGTCGGGCTGCTCCAGCAGCAGGCGGCACAGCGCCACGCGGCGGCGCTCGCCGCCTGAAAGCGCGTTGACGTCGGCGTCGGCCGGCGGGCACTGCAGCGCCTCCATGGCCATCTCGACCTGCTGTTCGAGGTCCCACAGGTTGAGCCGGTCCATCTCGTCCTGGAGGCGGCCCGATTCCTCGGCCGTCTCGTCGGAATAGTTCATCATCAGCTCGTTGTAGCGCTCGATGATGGCGGTCTTCTTGGCCACGCCGTCCATGACGTTCTCGAACACCGTCTTGGACGGGTCGAGCTGCGGCTCCTGCGCCAGGTAGCCGACGGTCGCGCCTTCGGCCAGCCACGCCTCGCCGGAATATTCCTTGTCGAGCCCAGCCATGATGCGCAGGATCGTCGACTTGCCCGAGCCGTTGGGGCCCAGAATGCCGATCTTGGCGTCGGGGTAGAAAGACAGGTGGACGTTGTCGAGCACCTTCTTGGCGCCATAGGCCTTGGAGAGGCCCGACATGTGATAGATGAACTGGCGTGCCATGGCGCGCGTCGAACTCCGTGTCTCGTTCGGAAGGGAAAGCTGGTGCCTATCTAGGCGAAACCGCCGGCAAGGGCAATGCGAGCCCGCCACATGGCTTCGCTTCCCGCTGCGCGCATGAGAGCCGTGCAGGCGAAGCGATTGTGCGATGCACAATGAAGCTCTATCTTTACTGCTTCGACGAGGCGCCGAGCGACGCCCCATCGCAAGGAACCCGCCATGACCGATACCAGCCTCTGCGCCACGCCGGCGCATGTCCCCGCTTCGCCTTCCGTCAATGCGGGCCTCGTCATCCTGGCGCTCGCCATGGGCGGCTTCGCCATCGGCACGACCGAATTCGCCGCGATGAGCCTCCTGCCCTATTTCGCCCAAGGTCTCGGCGTGAACGAGCCGGCCGCCGCCCATGCGATCAGCGCCTATGCGCTGGGCGTGGTCATCGGCTCGCCCATCATCGCGCTGCTCGGCGCGCGCTGGCCGCGCCGCAACATGCTGATCGGCCTGATGGCGCTGTTCGGCATCGGCAACGTGCTGAGCGCGGTGGCCCCCTCCTATGGCTGGTTGCTCCTGTTCCGCTTCATGAGCGGCGTGCCGCACGGCGCCTATTTCGGCGTCGCCGCGCTGCTGGCGGCCTCGCTGGTGGCGCGCGAGCGCCGGGCGAGCGCGGTGGCCTCGGTGATGCTCGGCCTCACCGTCGCCATGATCGGCGGCGTGGCGCTGGCGACATGGCTCGGCCAGACCGTGGGCTGGCGCTGGGGCTTCGCCCTGCCCGGCCTGCTCGCTCTGATCACCATGGGCATGATCGCCGGCTTCGCGCCCGCCGATGCGGGGAATCCGGCGGCCAGCCCGCTGCGCGAGCTGGCCGGGCTGCGCAACAGGCAGGTCTGGCTGACGCTGGCGACGGGCGTGGTCGGCTTCGGCGGCTTCTTCGCCGTCTATTCCTTCACCGCCTCGACGCTGCTCGGCGTCACGCAGGTCGAGCCCTGGCTGGTCGGCGTCATCATCCCGATCTTCGGCATCGGCGCGACCTTCGGCACCATTGCCGCCGGGCGCCTGGCGAACCGCGCTTTGATGGCGACGCCGGCGATCTTCATGCTCGGCAGCGCGATAGTGATGGCGATCTTCCCGTTCGCGGCCGGAAACGCGCTGGCGATCAGCCTCGTGATCCTGGCGGTCGGCTTCTTCGGCGGCTTCCCGGCCGTGCTCCAGACCCGGCTCATGGACGTCTCGCCCGGCGCGCAGACGCTGGTGGCGGCGCTTCATCACAGCGCCTTCAACGCCGCCAACGCGCTCGGCCCCGGCCTCGCCGGCATGGCGGTGACGATGGGCTACGGCTTCCCCGCCGCAGGCTTCGTCGGCAGCGTGCTGGCGCTGTGCGGCGTGGCGCTCTGGCTGTTCACCTGGCGCGACGCGAAACTCAGCGGCCGAGGCTGACGCCCTCGCGGCGCGGATCGGCGCCGCCCTCCAGCCTGTCGGGGTAGACGGCAATGCCGTGCAGCCCCGAATTGAGCTCCTTGACCTCGCTCTCGAAGCCTATCGCGGAAAAATCCTCCGCGAGCTCCGCCGCGGCGGTCCCCGCCTCCAGTTCCATCTTGCCGAAGCGGTTGAGGATGTTGGGCAGCGCCGCCGCCTGCTGGATGTCCAGCCCCCAGTCGAGATGGGCGACGATCGCCTTCGCGACATAGCCGATGATCTGGCTGCCGCCCGGCGAGCCGATCAGCAGCCGCGGCCGGCCGTCCTCCATCACGATGGTCGGCGCCATGGACGAGCGCGGCCGCTTGCCCGGCTCCACCCGGTTGGCGATCGGCACGCCGCCCACATGGGTGCGGAAGGAGAAATCGGTCAGCTCGTTGTTGAGCAGGAAGCCGCCGGCCATCAGCCGCGAGCCGAAGCCGTTCTCGATCGTCGTGGTCATCACCACCGCATTGCCCGCGCTGTCCACGATGGAGATATGGCTGGTGGATGGCAGCTCGATCGACTCGTCGTCGGCCTGCAACTGCGCGTGATCCCATTCCGGCTCGCCCGGCGCGACATCGGCAAGCGCGCGGTCGGTGCGCAGCAGCGCCGAACGCGTCGCCAGATAGTCGTCGGCAAGCAGGCCCTTGAGCGGCACGGGCAGAAAGTCGCTGTCGGCAAGGTAGCGTTCGCGGTCCGCGAAGGCGAGCCGCGAGGCATCGGCGATGATGCGCCAGCTTTGCGGGTCGTCGGGACCGAGCGTGGCGAGATCGAACGGCTCGATCATCTTCAATATCTGCCCGACCGCCACGCCGCCCGACGATGGCGGCCCCATGCCGCAGACATCATAGGCCCGGTAGACGACACAGACGGGCTTGCGCTCCGCGACCGCGTAGCGCTCCAGATCGGCGCGTTCGAGCGTGCCGGGTCGCGCCGCGCCCTTCACGGCGGCCACGACTTCATCGGCGATCGGCCCGCGATAGAAGGCATCCGCGCCGCCCTGCGCCAGCGCCCGCAGCGTTTCCGCATAGGCCGGGTTGGCGAGCCGGTCGCCCGCCGCGAGCGGCGTTCCGCCCGGCAGGAAATAGGCGGCGGTGGCAGGGCTGGATTTCAGCCGCTCCGCATCGGCGGCGATCGCGCCGGCCATGCGCGGCGAGACGGGAAAGCCGTCCTTCGCCAGTCGCTCCGCCGGCGCGAAAAGCCTCCCCCATGCCAGCCTGCCCCAGCGCCGGTGCGCTTCCTCCATCAGGCGCGGCGTGCCGGGCACGCCCACCGAAAGGCCGCCGACTACCGCATCGAAGAATTTCAGCGGCTGACCGGCCGCGTCGAGGAAAAGCTGCGGCCGCGCGGCGGCCGGCGCGGTCTCCCGCCCGTCCAGCGAGGTGAGGCTTTTGCTTGCCGCGTCCCAATGGAGCAGGAAGGCGCCGCCGCCGAGACCGGAGGATTGCGGCTCCACCAGCCCGAGCACGAGCTGCACCGCCACCAGCGCGTCGATGGCGCTGCCGCCGGCGGCAAGGATGTCGGCCCCCGCCTGCACGGCCAGCGGATGCGCGGCCGTGACCATCCACGCTGTAGCCCGCACCGGCGCGCCGGCCGGCGTCGCCACCAGCGACGGCGTGGCGTGTTCCGGCGCGACCGTGTCGCTCGCCTGCTGGGCATGAACAGGGCCGGCCAGCAGCAGCATGGCGAAGGCGGCAAGAAATCGGCGCATGGCAAGTCTCTCCCTCGGGAGCGATCCTAGCGCTTTCATGCCGCCCTGTCGCGCCGCCCGCTCAGGCGTTGGCGGTCTGGCTGCGGTGCGCCCAGCCGGTCATGCGCATCTCCAGCCACGCCATCAGCGCGTACATGACGATGCCCTCGACGGCCAGCATGATGAGGCCGGCCCAGACCAGCGGCACGTTGAACTGGCTCTGCGCGGCCGACATCATGTAGCCGAGGCCCGAATTGGCCGCCACCGTCTCCGAGATCACCGAGCCGACGAAGGCGAGCGTGATCGCCACCTTCAGCGAGCCGAAGAAATAGGGCATGGAGCGCGGTATGCCCACTTTCAGCATGATGTCCATCTTGCGCGCGCCGAGCGCGCGAAGCACGTCCTCCATCTCCGGCTCGATCGTGGCCAGCCCCGTGGCGACGTTCACCACGATCGGGAAGAAGGCGATCAGGAAAGCGGTCAGCACGGCCGGAATCGTGCCGATGCCGAACCAGATGACGAGGATCGGCACCACCGCCACCTTGGGGATGGCGTTGAAGCCCACCATCAGCGGGTAGAGGCCGGCATAGATGGAGCGCGACCAGCCGATGAGGATGCCCAGCCCCAGCCCGCCGGCCACCGCCAGCGCGAAGCCCACGGTGGTGGTGTAGAGCGTCTGCAGCGAGTTCTTCCAGATCGCCGGCCAGTACTGCACGATCGCCTGCAGGATCAGGCTGGGCGCCGGCAGGATATATTGCGGCAGCGCGAAGCCCCGCGCCACCGCTTCCCAGATCACGAACAGGCCGATCGTATAGACCCACGGCGCGATGGTGACGAAATCGAAGCCCTTGCGTTCCGCGCTCATGCCGCCTTCCTCGCATCCGCGATATTGCCGCGCAGCTCATGCACCATGTCGTTGAAATCGGCCTGATAGAGGATGTCGAGCGCGCGCGGGCGCGCGAACGGCACCTCCTGGTTCCTGGTGATGCGGCCGGGCCGCGCGCTCATCACGAAGATGCGGTCGGCGAGGAACACCGCCTCGCGCAGGTCGTGGGTGACGAGCACGATGGTGACGCCCTGCGCCGCGTGCAGGTCGCGGATCACGCACCACAGCTCTTCGCGGGTAAAGCTGTCCAGCGCGCCGAAGGGCTCGTCCAGCATCAAGAGCTCCGGCTCGTGGATCAGCGCGCGGCAGAGATTGGCGCGCTGCTGCATGCCGCCGGAAAGCTGCCACGGAAACTTCTGTCCGAACCCCTTGAGGCCCACCGTCTCCAGCAGCTTCTCGGCCTTGGCGACATATTCGGCCTTGTTCCTGCGCAGCCGGCCGCGATGCCTGTCCACCACCTCGAGCGGCAGCAGGATGTTGTCGAGCGTCGTGCGCCACGGCAGCATGGTCGGGTTCTGGAACGCCATCCCGACGATGGAGACGGGCTTGGTCACCCGCTCCCCGGCGACAGTGACCGTCCCCTTCTGCGGTATGTGGAGTCCCGTCACCAGCTTCATCAGCGTAGACTTGCCGCAGCCGGAGGGGCCGACGACAGCGGCGAACTCGCCGTTGGCGACGTCGAGCGTCAGGCCCTGAACGGCCAGCGTGCCGTCCGCGCCGCCATAGCGCATGTCGACATCGGAAATGGTGACCAGCGGCTTTGCCATGATCGTGCGCCCCGTCCGCGAAATGTTCGGGGGCCGGCGGTTCCCGTCGCCGACCCCCGGTTCCCCTTCGGGATTATGGCAGCATCCGCTCTTCCTTGGGCGGCAGGAAAGAGGCGTCGAACACGTCGGCCGCGCCGACCTTTCCGGTCAGGCCCATGGAGATCTTGAGGTAGTCGATCGATTTGGAAAGCTTGGCCTCGTCAATGCCGCCGAAGCCGTTCTCGACCACGTAGGGCGTCCTGATGTTCTGCGCGTTCGCCATCTCCAGGCGCTCGACCTCGATGTCCTTGTTGAGCACCTCGTTGCGCTTCATCACCGCTTCCGCGCCGGCGACGGGGTCGGCCACGGCGTCGCCGAAGCCCTTGGCCAGCGCCTTGAGGAAGCCTTTCACCGCGTCGGGATTCGACGCCGCGAAATCGGTATTGACGAGGATGGAGTTGCCGTAGAGGTCGAGGCCGTTCTCCGCCATCAGGATGGTCGAGATGTCGTCGGCGGCCACGCCCTGCGCCTTCAGGTTCAGCACCGAGGAGAAGGAGAAGCCGAAGATGCCGTCCACCTGCCCCTGCGCCAGCATCGGCTCGCGCACGGGGAAGCCGACGCTCTCGATGGTGACCTTGCTCTCGTCGATGCCGGCGGCCTGCACGAAGGCCTTCCACTGCGCGAAAGCCCCGTCCGGCGGCGGCGCGCCGAGCTTCCTGCCCTCGACCGACTTCGGATCGCCGGTGATGCCGAGGCTCTTGCGGCCGATGATCGAGAATGGCGGCCGCTCGTAGACGACCATCACCGCCTTCACCTTCTGCGTCGGGTCGGTGTCGAGGAACTTGATCAGCGAGTTGATGTCGCCGAAGCCCATCTGGTAGGCGCCGGTCGCGACGCGCGGAATGGCCTCGACCGAACCGTTGCCGGTGTCGATGGTGACGTTGAGGCCCTCATCCTTGAAATAGCCCTTGTCGACGGCGAGGAAGAAGCCGGCGGCGGGACCCTCGAACTTCCAGTCCAGCGTGAACTTGATGTCGGTCTGCGCCAGCGCCGGCGCGACCATGGCGCTGCCGAACACGCCGCCGGCGATCATCGTCGCGGCGGCCATGGAGAACATCCTGCGGGAAAGCATGCTGTATCCACCTCAAGCAATTGTTGCTATTTGTAATCAAACAGAGTGCGCGACGGTCGGCAAGCGCAATCTGCCTCTATCTTTTGCAATTTTGTGCATTGCACAAAATTACGGCAACAAGAGAACTTATGACGCTCCGTTCGGCGCCCGCTGCCGGGATATTGGTCACACGCAGTTGAGATGGAGGCCGGCACGGACACGCTGATCGGATCGCCGAGCGGTGCCGGGCTGAGCCTGCTCGTACGTGCCCCGGCCGGGCGTCCGCTTGCTGTCGTCCAGATCAATCACGGACTGGCCGAGCACGCGGGCCGCTACATGCGTTTCGCCGAACGTCTCGCCGCGGCGGGCATCGCGGCCTACGCCCACGACCATCGCGGCCATGGCGCCACGCGCGCACCGGATGCGCCGCCGCGCAGCTTCGGCAGCGCGGAAAAGGTGCTGGACGATGTCTGTGCCGTGCACGACCATATCGCCAAGAAACATCCGGGCGTCCCCGTCATCGTCTTCGGCCATTCGATGGGCGGGCTGATCGCCTTCAACTTTCTTTTCCGCCATGCGGGCCGCGTTGCCGGCGCGGCGATCTGGAACGCCAACTTCGCCGCCGGCCCCGCTGCCATGGCAGCGCGCGCCGTCCTCGCCTGGGAACGGTTCCGCATGGGCTCCGACGTGCCCTCGCGCCTTCTGCCGCGCCTGACCTTCCAGGCATGGGGCAACGGCATCCCGCAGCGCCGCACCGCATTCGACTGGCTCTCGCATGACGCGGCCGAGGTCGACCGCTACATCGCCGATCCGCTCTGCGGCTGGGACCCGTCCATCGGCATGTGGCGCGACGTCTTCGGCTGGATGGCCGCCGGCGCCGACGACCGGAACATGATGCGCATCCGCCGCGACCTGCCGTTCCACCTCGTCGGCGGCGCGGAGGATCCCGCAACCGAAGGCGGAGCCGCCGTCGGCGCCCTCGCGGCACGGCTGCGGCGGAACGGCTTTTCGAATCTCATTTCAACCATTTATCCGCAGACCCGCCACGAAAGCCTGAACGCGTTGAATCGGAATCTCATCGCCGACGATTTCATCGCCTGGGTGCACCGGACGGCGGACGGCGGGTGACCGCGCGCACGATGGCTGCTACTCAATGGGCGCAGCAATCGGAGGACCGCACATGCGCACGGGCGGACAGTTGATCGTTGATGCGCTGGAGGCCAACGGCGTCGACCGCATCCATTGCGTGCCGGGCGAAAGCTATCTCGCCGTGCTCGACGCGCTCCACGATTCCCCCATCGAAACCATCGTCTGCCGTCAGGAAGGCGGCGCGGCGATGATGGCCGATTGCCACGGTCGCCTGACCGGCCGTCCCGGCATCTGCTTCGTCACCCGCGGGCCGGGTGCCGCCAACGCCATGGCCGGCATCCACGTCGCCGCGCAGGATTCCAATCCGCTGATCCTCTTCGTCGGTCAGGTCGCGCGCGGAAACCTGGAACGCGAGGCCTTTCAGGAAGTGGATTTCAAGGCCGTATTCGGCTCGATGGCGAAATGGGTGGTCGAGATCGACGACGCGCGGCGTGTGCCGGAGCTGGTCACCCGCGCCTTCGCCGTCGCCACCTCCGGCCGGCCGGGCCCGGTCGTGGTGGCCATGCCGGAGGACATGCTGACCGATACGGTCGAGGCACAGGCCCTATTGCCGGCAGTCCCGGTCCAGACGCATCCGGGCGACGGCGAGCTGGCCGCGCTGGCGCAGCTCCTGCAAGCGGCGGAGCGGCCTTTCGTCATCCTCGGCGGCACCGGCTGGGGCGCGCAGGGCGCGGCCGACATGGCGCTGGCGCTGGAGCGGTGGGATCTTCCCGCCGGCTGCAGCTTCCGCAGGCAGGGCCTCTGCGACCACCTGCACCCCTCCTATGCAGGCGACATCGGGCTCGGCATCAATCCCCGCCTTTCGGCGGCGATCAGGGAAGCGGACCTCGTCCTGCTCGTCGGCGGCCGCTTCGGCGAGACGCCGTCGCAGGACTATTCGCTGCTGCAAAGCCCCTACCCGGTCCAGAAGCTCGTCCATGTCCATGCGGACCCGCAGGAGCTGGGGCGCGTCTACCGCCCGGCATTGCCCATCAATGCAAGCGCGGCCGCCTTTGCCGCCGCCTTCGCGGAGATGACGCCCTCCGGTCCGGTCCCATGGTCAGAGCGGACGCGGACCCTGCACGACGACTATCTGGCATGGTCCACTCCGCCCGTCGCCGGCCCCGGCCCGGTGCAGATGGGCCCTATCATGGCGTTTCTCGAGGAAGCGCTGCCGCGCGACGCCATCTTCTGCAACGGCGCCGGCAATTTCGCCACATGGGTGCATCGTTTCCACCGCTTCCGCGGTCATGACACGCAGGCCGCGCCTGCGTCCGGCTCGATGGGCTACGGCGTGCCGGCCGGCGTCGCCGCAAAGCATCTCTTCCCGCATCGCGACGTGATCGTCTTCGCCGGCGACGGCGATTTCCTGATGGCGGGCCAGGAATTCGCCACGGCCTGCCAATATGCGCTGCCGTTGTTGGTGGTCGTGGTCGACAACGGCACCTACGGCACGATCCGCATGCATCAGGAGCGGCAATATCCGGGCCGCGTCTCGGGAACCGACCTCTCCAACCCGGACTTCGCAGCACTTGCGCGCGCCTATGGCGGCCATGGCGAGACGGTGACCGATACCGACATGTTCGCACCCGCCTTCGAGCGGGCCAAGCAGAGCGGCAAGCCCGCCATCATCCACGTCCTGCTCGATGCCGAGGCGATCACGCCGGCGAAGACGCTGAGCGAAATCCGCGCCGGCCGCTGACGCGGGCATTTGCAATCGCGGCGGCCCATCTACAATGTTCGTAATCGTCGCAGCCGGATGGACTCCGACGCCCAAGCTGTGCCAAAGCCCCTCGCGGATCACTACGTAAAACGACAGCAGGCAGCGCTTCATGGAAAACTTCGTACTGGACTTCCAGGAAATGTTTACGGCGCAGGGCTTCGCAGTTCTCATGCAAGTCATCGCCATCGACCTCGTCCTTGCCGGCGACAATGCGATCGTGATCGGCCTCGCCGCCGCCGGGCTTCCCGCCGACCAGCGCCGCAAGGCGATCCTCATCGGCATCCTCGCCGCCACCGTGATGCGCATTGGCTTTGCCGCCATCACCGCGCAACTCCTCCAGCTCGGACCGATGCTGCTGGTCGCCGGCGGCCTGCTGCTGCTGTGGGTATGCTGGAAGATGTGGCGCGAGCTGCGCACGCCGCATGAGCACCGGCATGCCGCCGAGGAGGCGCTGGCCGACACGGACCTCGACGCCAGCGGCGGCGTCGCCGAAAAGGCGCCGCGCAAGACGCTGGGCTCGGCGGTGTGGCAGATCATCGTCGCCGACGTCTCCATGTCGCTCGACAACGTGCTCGCCGTGGCAGGCGCCGCGCGCGAGCATCCGACGATCCTGATCGTCGGCCTCGCGCTGTCGATCGCCCTGATGGGCCTCGCCGCCACCTTCATCGCCCGCCTGCTGGAGCGCTATCGCTGGATCGGCTATCTGGGCCTCGCCGTGATCCTCTACGTCGCGCTCGACCTGATCTACCGCGGCAGCCTCGAAATGTGGCCCTCGCTGGCCGGCGCCGGCTGACGTCTCCGGCGCATGAGAAAGCCGTGGCACTTCCGCGGCACCGAACATCAGCAGGCCGGATCATCGCTTACGATGCTCCGGCCTCTTTTTATGTTCAGGCGGATGGCTTCCGTGCGTCCTTCGAGGCTCGCCCTCCCGATTCGCCGCCTCGGCCCCGGTACGTTTCTGCGGGCTCGCACCTCAGGATGAGGGACGACATCGCCAATCGAGATCATTAGCGGGTTCGATCAGCCCACCTCCCTCATCCTGAGGTGCGAGCGAAGCGAGCCTCGAAGGACGCACCCCCGCCACATCTCTGAAAGCGTCAACTCGGTCCGTCCCGCCCTCCGCGACGGTAACTGACGTCAGCGACCCTGGCGGGCGGGATGGCGCCAGTGCCAGTTGAGGATCATGGCCAGCGTGAGGAGGCAGATCGTCACCAGCGTGATCCCGAGGGCGAGCGGATCGTCGCCGACCATCAGGGCCAGCACGCCCGCCAGCAGCGAGGAGCCGATCTGGCTGATGAACCCGAAGCCCGCCGCCGCGAAGCCGGCGATGTCGCCATGCGGATCGAGCACCAGCGCCGTCGCGTTCGAGAACACGATCAGGTAGCTGGTCGAGAAGAGCACGAACGTCGCCACCAGCGACCACGGCGTCAGCCAGCCCAGCGCCGCCATGATCGCGATCAGTCCGGTCGAGACGATCAGCACGCAGCTGCCGACGATCATGGCCTTCACCGTGCCCAGATGCGGGATCATGCGCCGGTTGAGTATCTGCCCGGCGATGATACCCGTGCCGTGCAGCGCGAACATCGAGGCGAACAATGTTCCCGTTATGCCGAACCTGACATCGAAGATGCGCGGCGCGGCCATGATGATCAGCAGTATCGTCGACATCGAGATGGCCGACAGGACGAGGAAGTAGCGCGACTGCGGATGGCTGACGAGCCGGGCGGCGCGTGCGGCAAGCACCCGCGGCGCGATCGCATCCGGCGTCTTGACCTTTATCGTCTCGGGCATGCGCAGCAGGACGGAAATCAGCCCCAGCGCGAAGACCGCCAGCGCGCCGAACAGGACGCGCCAGCCGAAGGGCACGCCGATGGCTGCGCCGACGAGCGGCGCGGCGATCGGGCCGACCGCGAAGATCGCCGTCACCAGGGCCAGCGACCGTGCGAGCTCCCGGCCGGAGAACAGGTCGCGCATGACCGCCCGCGCCAGCACCGTGGTCGCCGCGCCGCCGAAGCCCTGCAGCGCCCGCCCCACCAGCAGCCAGAAGATCGACGGAGCCGCCGCCGAGATGGCCGCGCCGGCCAGGTAGATGACAAGCCCGGTCGCGAGAACCGGCTTGCGGCCCACGCGGTCTGACAGCGGGCCCCATATGATCTGCGCCGCGCCCGCCATGAACATGTAGAGCGTGATCGTCCACTGGACGCCGCCATAGCTCGCGTCGAGGTCCGACACGATCCTGGGGAAGGACGGCAGCATGATGTCGACCGAGAAGGCCGACACCGACATGAGCATGCCGCAATAGATTACGATGGCGCGTGGAGACACTGGGGCAGTTCCGATGACGATGCGCAGCGGCCCGGCGTCCGGGATCGCGCGGCGGCGGGAGGATGGGGAATGTTCGTGATCCGGCGAGACACGACGAAGCTTCAGGAACGCGGCCGGAAGGACAGTCCGTCGACAAGCGCCGATGCGGTGCGCAGCGCGGCCGCCGTGGCCGTGCACATCTGCGGCAGCAGCATCCATTCGAGCGTCCAGGCCGCGCCCGAGCGCTCATATTCGTGCACCAGCGACTGGTTCATGCCGGATACCAGCGTCGCGTTGAAGCGCGCCAGCGCAACGAGCGTCTCGGCGCCGACGGGATTGACCTTGTGGGGCATGGCGGAGGAGCCGCCTCCCCCTGCCAGCTTCACCTCGCCCACTTCCGACTGCGCCAGCAGTGCGATGTCCTGGCCGATCTTGCCGAGGCTGCCGCTGACCAGCGCGAGCCAGTCTGCCAGCGCCACGATGCCGTCGCGCTCGCTGTGCAGCGGCCGCGGCGCATGGCGCAGCCCGAGGCGGCGCGCAAGGTCGGCGCCGACGGCGGCGCCCTTGTCGCCCAGCTTCTCCAGCGTGCCGGCCGCACCCGCGAAATGCAGCACGAGCACGTCGCTCTCCACGGCCGCCAAGCGGTCGAGATGGCGCACCAGCGGATCGCGCCAGCTCAGGATCTTGCGCGAGGCCGGCACCGCAATGGCCGCCTGCATGCGCGTATGGCCCATCGTCTCGATCGCGCCGTCGCGCGCGTCGAGATCGTCGAGCGCCGCAACCAGTGCGGACAGGCGCGCGCGGTAGATCGGCAGCAGCGCCTTCAGCCGCAGCGCCAAGGCGGTATCCACGACATCCTGGCTGGTCGCGCCGAAATGCACCTGCTTGCCGTGCTCGCCGCCGACCGCCTCGCGCAGCTGCGCGACGAAGTCCGGCACCATCACGCCGTCGCGCAGGTTGCCGTGACGCAGGCGCCCGACGTCCGGCCTGAACGTGCCGAGCGCCCCGGCGATGGTGCTGCCGGCGCCGGCCGGGATCACGCCCGCCGCGGCTTCCGCCTCGGCAAGGCCGATCTCGAAGGCCAGCATCGCCTCGATCTCGGCGTCCAGCCCGAAAAGCCTTGCGGCCTCCTCGTCGCCGAGGAGGCCGGCAAGAACCGGATGGTCGAATGGCGATGCTGCCAACTGGTCGTCCTCAGATGTCGAAGAAGATCGTTTCCTTCTCACCCTGGAGATGGATGTCGAAACTATACGTATCTCCCTCGCGCTTGGCGATCAGGGTCGGCACGCGCACCTGGTGCTCGACGCGGGTGAGGATCGGATCCTCCTTGTTCGCCTTCTCCTCGTCGCCGAAATACATCCGGGTCTGCAGGCCCAGATTGATGCCGCGCGCCACGACCCAGAAGGTGATGTGCGGCGCCATCATGCGGCCGTCCGGGAACGGCACGCGGCCCGGCTTGACCGTGTGGAAGGTGAACACGCCCGTATCCATGTGGGTCGGGCAGCGGCCCCAGCCGGTGAAGTTGGGATCGGCGGCGCCGCGCATCTCCGACGGCGAGTTGTAGAGCCCGTCGGCATCGGCCTGCCAGATCTCCAGCAGCGCGTCCCTGAGCGGCGTGCCCGTGCCGTCGATGACCCGGCCGGTGACCGTGATGCGCTCGCCCTTGGTCTTGTCGTTGACCATCGAGGTGCCGAGGTCTTCCGGATAGACGCCGCCGATCTCGGCGAAATTGGGCGTCAGGCCGATATGGACGTAAGGGCCCGCCGTCTGCGAGGCGCTTTCCTTGAGGCGATTGAGAGACTGTACCATAATCAGTTCCCTTCCTTCTTGTTCTCGAAGAAGGTCGACCGGCGTCCGCGCAGGACGATGTCGAACTTGTAGGCGCGGCTGTCCATCGGCGTCGTGGCCGACATGTCGAGCGCGGCGGTGAGCTGGTCGATGGCCGCCGGATCGGCGATGGTGCGCACGATCGGGCACATCGGGATCAGCGGATCGCCCTCGAAATACATCTGGGTGATCAGCCGCTGCGCGAAGCCGTGGCCGAAGATAGAGAAGTGGATATGCGCCGGGCGCCAGTCGTTCGGGCCGTTCGGCCACGGATAGGGTCCGGGCTGCACGGTGCGGAAGAAGTAGTTGCCCTCCTCGTCCGTGATGGTGCGCCCGCAGCCGCCGAAATTCGGGTCGAGCGGCGCCTGGTAGCCTTCCTTCTTGTGGCGGTAGCGGCCGCCTGCATTGGCCTGCCAGAATTCCAGCAGCGCGCCGGGCACGCCCTTGCCGCGCTCGTCCAGCACCCGCCCGTAGACGATGATGCGCGGGCCGATGGCGCTCTCGCCCGGCTTGGCGAAGTTGAGGATCAGGTCGTTGTCCAGCTCGCCGAGGATGTTGTGGCCGAAGCGCGGGCCGGTGATCTCGGAGATCGTGTTGTCGAGCGACAGCATCGCGCGCTGCGGCGAGCGCACCACCGAGGTCTTGTACCACGGCGTGAACGCCTTCGGATGCCAGTTCAGGTCACGCTGGAAGAACGAACCCGTCTCCGGCTTCTGGTTGTGCAAAAAATTGGCTTCGCTCATTTGGCTTTGCCTCCATCCATTTCTGCGAGTGTTTCCTTGATGATCTTGATCGCATGGTTGGCACGCGGCACGCCGGCATAGATCGCCACATGCAGCATCGCCTCCATGATGTCGTCGCGGCTCGCGCCGGTGTTGGCGGTGGCGCGCGTGTGCATCGCCACCTCCTCGAAATTGCCCAGCGCCGCGAGCAGCGCCAGGGTCATCATCGAGCGCTCCCGCGCGGTGATCGTGTCGCGCGACCAGACATGGCCCCAGGCCGCCTCGGTGATCAGTTCCTGGAAGGGCACGTCGAAGGCCGTCTTCGCCTTTTCGGCGCGGTCCACATGCGCGTCGCCCAGCACCTTGCGCCGCGTGGCCATGCCTTCTTCATAGCGCTTCGAAATCGTCATGGTCGTGCTTCCTCTGTCACTAGTACGGCAGGCCGACATAGTTCTCCGCCAGCGAGGTCATCGCCGCGCGCGAACTGAACAGGTAGTCGAGCTCCGCTTCCTGGATGCGCTGCCCGAACGTGCCCTGGTCGGGGAACTTGTGCAGCGTATTGGTCATCCACCACGAGAAGCGCTCCGCCTTCCACACGCGCGACACGGCCTTGCGCGAATAGTCGTCGATGCCGGCCTCGGTCCTGTCGGCATAGAATTCGCGCAGCGCGTCGAAGAGATAGCGCACGTCGCTCGCAGCCAGGTTGAGCCCCTTCGCGCCGGTGGGCGGCACGATATGGGCTGCGTCGCCGACCAGGAACAGCCGCCCGAACCGCATCGGCTCCGCCACGAAGGAGCGCAGCGGCGCGATGGATTTCTCGAAGGACGGCCCGGTGACGAGCCTGTCGGCCACGTCCTGCGGCAGGCGCCGGCGCAGCTCGTCCCAGAAGCGGTCGTCGGACCAGTCCTCGACCTTGTCATCCAGCGGGCACTGCACGTAGTAGCGCACACGCGTGGTCGAACGCATGGAGCACAGCGCAAAGCCGCGCGAATGGTTGGCGTAGATCAGCTCGTGGCTGACGGGCGGCAGATCCGCCATGATGCCCAGCCAGCCGAACGGATATTCGCGCTCGAACAGGCTGATCGCCTTTTCCGGCACCGACTTGCGCGAAATGCCGTGGAACCCGTCGCAACCGGCGATGAAATCGCAGTCGATCCGCTGCTCCGCCCCGTCCTTCACGAAGGTCACGTAGGGCTTGCCGCCGTCGAAATCGTGCGGCTTCACGTCGGCCGCCATGTAGTGGGTCACGGCACCGCCGGCCTCGCGCTTGTCCATCAGGTCGCGCGTCACTTCGGTCTGGCCATAGACCATCACCCGCTTGCCGGTCAGTTCGTGCAGGTCGATGCGATGGTGCCGGCCGTCGAAGGCGATGTCGAAGCCGTCATGCGGCAGGCCCTCGGCGCGCATGCGCGCCCCGGCGCCGGCCTCTTCCAGCATGCCGACCATGCCCTCCTCGAGCACGCCGGCGCGGACGCGACCGAGCACATAGTCCTTCGACTGGCGCTCGAGGATCACGTTGTCGATGCCGGCATTGGTCAGCAGCTGGCCCAGCAGAAGGCCGGACGGGCCCGAACCGATGATGACGACCTGTGTGCGCAACGAAAATCCTCCATCTCCCCGCGTGACCACTCTATCGAATGCAAAGGCCCTGTACACAATGGACATTCGCGGCAAAGGATTGCACTATCCGAACATGTATACACAGAAAGCGACCTCGGCCGCCGTCCCCACATATCGCCTCTATCGCGAGCAGACCGATGAATCGGCCGACTTCTGGCTCCATTGCGAGACGATTCCGGCGCGCACGCACCTGCACAATTTCGAGATCACGCCGCACCGCCACGACGCCTTCTTCCAGATATTCCTGGTCACTGTAGGCAGCGGCGAGATGGTCGAAGGCGAGAAGGTCCACCTCTTCTTCGCGCCCTGCATCCTCTTCATCGCGCCGGGCGCCGTCCACGGCTTCCGCTACCAGCACGACGTCGACGGCATCGTGGTGACGGCGCTGGCCGACCGGCTGCAGCCCATCGCCGACGCCGACCGCCGCATCGCCGGCTTCATCAAGGCGAACCGCGTGCTGGCGCTTTCGGAAGGCCGCGACGCGGAACGCGTCCGCACGTGCCTCCACGACATTTCGCAGGAACTGGACAATCCCGCGCCGGGCCGCATGCCGCTGCTGGAAGCGCTGATGACGACCACCATCGTCAGCCTGGCGCGGATCGACGGCGCGGCCAGCGACGCCGCCGCGCCGCCGGTGCGGCGCGACCAGGCGCGCGTCGAGCGTTTCCTGGCGCTGATCGCCGCCCATATGCGCGAGCACCAGCCGCTCGGCTTCTACGCCGAACGGCTGGGCCTTTCGGCCACCCATCTCAACAGGCTGGTACGCGAGGTGACCGGCATGTCGGCGCAGACATTGATCGCGCGGCGCCTGCTGGAGGCGGCGAAGCGCGATCTGGTCTTCACCCCCTCGCCCGTCCAGAAGATCGCCTATTCGCTGGGCTTTTCGGACCCCGCCTACTTCAACCGCTTCTTCCGCCGCCACGCCGGCACGACGCCCGGCGCCTATCGCGAGACTGAGCGCAAGGTGCTGGCGGCGTAAGAGGCGGTATCGGTCAGCGCCAGCCGAGCGCCGGGGCGACGTGCTTCAGCACCGCTTCGATCACGTGCGCGTTGTAGTCGACGCCGAGCTGGTTCGGCACCGTCAGCAGCAGCGTGTCGGCTTCGGCGATCGCCTCGTCTGCGGCAAGCTCCTTGATCAGCGCGTCAGGCTCGCCCGCATAGCCGCGGCCGAAGACCGCGCGCACATTCTGCTCGATGAAGCCGAAGCTGTCCTGCTCCTTGCCGCCGCGGCCGAAATAGGCCCGGTCCATGTCGTTCATCAGCGCGAAGATGGAGCGCGAGACGGAAACGCGCGGCGCGCGCGCATGGCCCGCCTCCTTCCATGCCGCCTTGTAGGCGCGGATCTGCTCGGCCTGCTGGACATGGAACGGCTTGCCGCTCTCGTCGAAGACCAGCGTCGAGCTCTGGAGGTTCATGCCGAGCTTCGCCGCCCATTGCGCGGTCGAGGTCGTCGCCGCGCCCCACCAGATGCGCTCGCGCAGGCCCTCCGCATGCGGCTCCAGCCGCAGCGGGCCGGGCGGGTTGGGAAACATCGGGTTCGGGCTCGGCTGGGCGAAGCCCTTGCCCTGCAGGAGCTGGAGGAAGATCTCCGCATTGGTGCGCGCCATGTCGGCGTCCGTCTGCCCCTCCTGCGGCACATAGCCGAAATAGCGCCAGCCATCGACCACCTGCTCGGGCGAGCCGCGGCTGATGCCGAGCTGAAGCCGGCCGCCGGAAATGAGGTCGGCCGAGCCCGCATCCTCGATCATGTAGAGCGGGTTCTCGTAGCGCATGTCGATGACCGCCGTGCCGATCTCGATGCGCTTCGTCCGCGCGCCGATGGCGGCCAGCAGCGGAAAGGGCGAGGAAAGCTGCCGGGCGAAATGATGCACGCGGAAATAGGCGCCGTCCGCGCCGAGCTCTTCCGCCGCCACCGAAAGGTCGATGGACTGCAGCAGCGTGTCCGCCGCCGAGCGCGTCTGCGACTGGGGCGAAGGCGTCCAGTGGCCGAAGGAAAGAAAACCGATCTTCTTCATGGGAAACCGCCTTTCAAGGGGCTTGAGTTGCCGCACAGGTAGGCGGGAAGGCCGGCGCACTCAAGCCGGCGGGTGCAGCGTGAACACTGCGTTCACGAACACCGCGTCGATCGCGGGCGCATCACCTTCACAGCTGAGGCGCGGTCTCGCGCATGGACTGCCTGTCCGCCTGCCGCTCGAACCACGCCGTCAGCGCCCTGTTCTTCGCCTTCCAGCCGGGGCAGAATCCATGAGCATCCATAAGATGCAGCGCGGAGGCGAGCGCCGCGCCCCTGTACGCGCTGAAGGCCGGCAGCTGCCGGGTTCTCGCCAAAGCATCGAGATAGTCGAGGCATCGCAGCATGCGATCCCGCTCGACGCCGAGAAGAAAGCCCGATCGTTGCGCCTCTGCCCGGCGATTCTCGCGTATCCAGAACGCGATCCCTTCCAGAAAGCCGACAATCTGCCCTTCTTCGGAAACAGCATTCCAGTCCACCGGCGCGGTGCGCTCCGGATTTCCCGCATCGGCCAGGCCCTGGATGTACGCAAACACGCTGCGCGCTTCGGTGATGACGAGACCGCCATCCACCAGAGTGGGAACGCGCCCGACCGGGCTGAACTGCAACACCGGATTATCGGCTTCGCGGTTGGCGGCGAGCCGCTCATCCGCACGCTCCAGAACGCCCCATTCGCGCAGGGCAATCCGCGCTGTGCGGGCGTAGGGGGAGTTCGGTGTATAGAAGAGGATCATCTGGTTCACGGCTCGCGAAAAGGGGCAGTCGCCCGCCCCTTCCCGTCTTGCGTCATCGTCGCGCGATCACAGCTTGTCGGTGATCTCGGTCGTGTAGGCGCCTTCCGGCTCCTTGGTGATGATCTTCTGGTCGAGCAACGCCTTGGCGGTGCGCTCATACGCTGCCGGGATCAGCTTGCCGTCGGGCTTGTCGATCAGCTTGGCCACTTCGCCCATCATGCGCTTTTGGTGGTTCTCGTCCTGGCCGCCATTGTCCATGACGATCTCGGCCGCCTCTTCCGGATTGGCGATGGCGTATTCCCAGCCCTTCATCGAGGCGCGCACGAACTTGACCATCTTCTCCTTGAAGGCCGGGTCGGCGAGCTTGTCCTGCATGACGTAGAGGCCGTCCTCCAGCAGGTCGTTGCCCATCTCGGTATAATTGAAGACGATCAGGTCCTCGGCCTTGAAGCCGGCGTCGATGAGCTGCCAGTATTCGTTGTAGGTCATGACCGAGATGCAGTCGGCCTGCTTCTGGATCAGCGGCTGCACGTCGAAACTCTGCTTGAGAACGGTCACGCCGTCCGGGCCGCCATCGGTCGACAGGCCGAGCTTGTTCATCCAGGCGAAGAAGGGATATTCGTTGCCGAAGTACCAGACGCCGAGCGTCTTGCCCTTGAAGTCGGCCTCGGTCTTCACCGGCCCGTCCGCCGGGCAGACGAGCTCCATGCCGGCCTTCTTGTAGGGCTGGGCGATGTTGACGAGGTTGACGCCCTTGTCGCGCGCGGCGAGCGCGGCCGCCATCCAGGTCACGATCACGTCGGCGCCGCCGCCGGCGATCACCTGCTCGGGGGCGATGTCCGGGCCGCCCGGCTTGATCTCGACGTCGAGGCCTTCCGCCTCGTAGAAACCCTTGTCCTTGGCGACGAAATAGCCGCCGAACTGCGCCTGCGCGACCCATTTGAGCTGAAGCGTGACATCGGCCGCCCAGGCGGGGACGGTCGCCAGCGACATCGCGCCGGCCATCATGGAAACGATCAGTTTTTTCATTTTGTTACCCTCTGAAGTGCGCCTATCCACCGCGGATAGACGGATGCCAAAACGTGACGGCTCGTTCGATGAGAGCGATCACGCCATAGAAAACCGAACCGATGACCGCCGCAACCGCGATCTCGGCCCACACCATGTCGACATTCATGCGGCCGACCTCGGTGGAGATGCGGAAGCCCATGCCGACCACCGGCGTGCCGAAGAATTCGGCCACGATCGCGCCGATCAGCGCCAGCGTGGAGTTGATCTTGAGCGCGTTGAAGATGAAGGGCATCGCCGCCGGCAGGCGCAGCTTCGCCAGCGTCTGCCAGTAGCCCGACGCATAGGTACGCATCAGGTCGCGCTCCATGTGGCCGGCGGCCGAAAGGCCCGCCACGGTGTTCACCAGCATCGGGAAGAAGGTCATGACGATGACGACGGCGGCCTTCGATGGCCAGTCGAAGCCGAACCACATGACCATGATCGGCGCCACGCCGATGATCGGCAGCGCCGACACCATGTTGCCGATGGGCAGCAGGCCGCGCCGCAGGAACAGGAAGCGGTCGGCGAGGATCGCCACGGCGAAGCCCGCTCCGCAGCCCACGACGTAGCCCACCAGCACGGCGCGGAAGATCGTCTGGTTCACGTCCGCCCACAGCACCGGCAGCGAGGCGGCGATCCGCAGCCCCACGGCGCTCGGCGGCGGCAGCAGCACGAAGGGAATGCCGAGCCCACGCACGATCAGCTCCCACAGGATCAGGATCCACGCGCCGAAGAGGAGCGGGATCAGCAGGCGCAGGACGATGTCCCCCGCGCGTGACTTCGGCCGCATGCCCGACAGGATGGAGACCAGTTGCCAGGCAAGCAGCCAGGCGGCCGCGGTGAGCAGGAAGAAGGCCGTCGTGCCCTGCCCCTCGAACCCGACGACCGTCCGGTAGAGCTGCCATGCCGCGCCATGCGCGGACAGGAACAGGATGAGCGCCGCCAGCCAGCGCGGCCGGACGAAAAACGCCGCCACTCCGCCGACAATCAGCGTGCCCATGATGAGCGATGAGCGCGAGGAGGATTGCACCGTCACCAGCAGCGGCAGGAAGGCCGACGAGCAGGCCACGAGCAGCATCGCCAAAATCGCCTGAAGGGATGGCCTGTCCACGATCATGCCGGCCGCGCTCCCATCGCCCGCTCGACCAGCCGGCCCGCCAGCCCGACCGCCGTGACCAGCAGCATCGCCACGATCGCGCCCGCCACCAGCGCGGCGAAGATGTCGATCGTCTGGCTGTAATAGGAGCCTGACAGCAGCTTGGAGCCGATGCCCGCCACCGCGCCGGTGGGCAGTTCGCCGACGATCGCGCCGACGAGGCTGGCGGCGATCGCCACCTTCATGGAGGCGAAGAGGAAAGGCACGGAAGCCGGCAGGCGCAGCTTGCGGAAGACCTGCCATTGCGAGGCATTGTAGGTGCGCATCAGGTCAAGCTGCATCGCCTCGGGCGAGCGCAGCCCCTTCACCATGCCCACCGCGACCGGGAAGAAGGAGAGATAGGTCGAGATCAGCGCCTTGGGGATGAGCCCGGTGACGCCGACGGCGGCGAGCACCACGATGATCATCGGCGCCAGCGCCAGGATCGGGATCGTCTGCGAGGCGATGATCCACGGCATCAGGCTGCGGTCGAGCGACAGGACGTGGACGATGCCCACCGCGATCAGGATGCCGAGCGCGGTACCGAAGGCAAAGCCCAGCAGCGTGGAGGCAAGCGTCACCCATGAATGATAGACGAGGCTGCGGTTCGACGTGACCTTCCGCAGGAAGGTGTTCTCGTAGAAATTCACCGCCACCTGATGCGGTGCCGGCAGCGTCGGCTTGGCCTGTGTCATGGTCTTCACCACGAACTCCCACCGCGTCGGCGTCGCCCCGCCGCGCCGGTCGAGATCGCGCTGGAACGGCGCGTTCATGACATAGGCGCCGACATACCAGACGGCCACGATGGCGAGCAGAAGCGCAGTGACGGGGACGATCTTGTCGCGCAGCCGGTCGGTCATGGGCGCGCCTCAATCCTCATAGGAGTGCCCCGCCCGCAGGCCGTCGCGCACCCGCGCGGCGATGGAAAGGAATTCCGGCGTCTCCCTGATGTCCAGCGGGCGCTCGCGCGGCAGGGTGGATTCGATCACGTCGGTGACGCGGCCGGGCCGCGGCGACATCACCACGATGCGAGTCGACAGATACACCGCCTCGGGGATGGAGTGGGTGACGAAGCAGATCGTCTTGTTGGTGCGCGCCCACAGTTCCAGCAACTGCCCGTTGAGGTGGTCGCGCACGATCTCGTCCAGCGCACCGAACGGCTCGTCCATCAGGAGGAGATCGGCATCGAAGGCGAGAGCGCGGGCGATGGAGGCGCGCTGCTGCATGCCGCCGGAGAGCTGCCACGGATATTTGTTCTCGAAGCCGGTCAGGTTGACGAGGTCGAGCGTGCGCGCGATGCGTTCGCGCTGCTCGGCGCGCGAATAGCCCATGATCTCCAGCGGCAGCGCGATGTTGCGGGCGATGGTGCGCCACGGATAGAGGCCCGCCGCCTGGAAGACATAGCCGTAGGCGCGCGATTTCCGCGCCTCCTCCGGGCTCATGCCGTTCACCGCGATCGTGCCTTCGGTCGGCTGCTCGAGATCGGCGATCACCCGCAGGAAGGTCGTCTTGCCGCAGCCGGAGGGTCCGATGAAGGAAACGAAGTCGCCCTTGCCGATCTGGAGATTCACGTTCGACAGCGCCTGAACGGGCCCGTCATTGGTGGTGAATGTGAGGCCGAGCCCCTTCGCCTCGACAACGGATACCGGCTGATTTTGCCCCGACATGAATCTCTCTGTCACATGCGCCGCCCGTTCGCCGAAGCGGCCGTATCGGCAGGAAGAACCTGCTTACCTCACGATAGGCATGAATCCCATCGGCTGGAAGGCAGCGCCTATACCCCGCTCGCGGGTATGCCGGCGCGCTCCACCTTGCGCGGCGCGACCAGTTCCTTCCAGGTCGACAGCGCCTGGTTGACCGGCCCGTTCGCGGCGCGCGGCACGAAGGCGCCGTCGCCCGGCTTCGCTTTCACCGCGCCGGCGTCCACCGCCAGCCGCCCGCGCGAGAAGACGTAGCGCGGCAGGCCCTTCACCGCGATGCCCTCGAAGACGTTGTAGTCGATGACCGATTTCTGGTCCTTGGCGCTGATCGTCTTCGTCGCCTCCGGGTCCCAGACGATGATGTCGGCATCCGCGCCCTCGACGATCGCGCCCTTCTGCGGATACATGCCGAAGATCTTCGCCACATTGGTCGAGGTCACCGCGACGAACTCGTTCATCGTCAGCCGCCCGGTATTGACGCCCCGCGTCCACAGCACCGGCAGCCGGTCCTCCAGCCCGCCGGTGCCGTTGGGAATCTTGGTGAAGTCGCCGACGCCGTGGCGCTTCTGCTCGGTGGTGAAGGCGCAATGGTCGGTGGCCACAACATGCAGCGAGCCGGCCGCCAGCCCCGCCCACAGCGAATCCTGATGCAGCTTCGAGCGGAAGGGCGGGCTCATCACGCGCCGCGCCGCATGGTCCCAGTCCTTGTCGAAATATTCGCTTTCGTCGAGCACGAGGTGCTGGATCAGCGGCTCGCCCCACACACGCATGCCCTTCTGGCGCGCGCGGCGGATCGCCTCGTGGCTCTGCTCGCAGGAGGTGTGCACGACATAGAGCGGCACGCCGGCCATGTCGGCGATCATGATGGCGCGGTTGGTCGCCTCGCCCTCGACTTCCGGCGGGCGCGAATAGGCATGCGCCTCGGGGCCGTTATTGCCCTGCGCCATCAGCTTCTGCTGCAACTGCGCAACGACATCGCCGTTCTCGGCATGGACCATCGGCAGAGCGCCGAGCTCGGCGCAGCGCTGGAACGACGAATACATCTCGTCGTCGTTCACCATCAGCGCGCCCTTGTAGGCCATGAAGTGCTTGAAGGAGGTGATGCCCTTCTCCACCACCTGCGGCATCTCGTCGAAAACCTGCTCGCTCCAGCCGGTGATGGCCATGTGGAAGGAATAGTCGCACAGCGCCCGCGCCGACTTGTTGTCCCACGCCTTGACGCCGTCGAGCAGCGACTGGCCGGGCGCCGGCACGCAGAAGTCGATCACCATCGTCGTGCCGCCGGAGAGCGCGGCGCGCGTGCCGCTCTCGAAATCGTCGGCCGAATAGGTGTGCATGAAGGGAAATTCGAGATGGGTGTGCGGATCGATGCCGCCCGGCATCACATAGCAGCCGCCCGCATCCACCACCGCGTCGCCGGAAAGGCCTTGCCCTATCGCGGCGATCTTTCCGTCCGCGATGAGCACGTCCGCCGTCCACGTGCGGTCGGCGGTGACGATGGTTCCGTTCCTGATGACTGTCGACATTCGCGTTCCCCGTTATTGGACGCACATGCGCGGTGCGTCGATATTGTCGATGCGGGAGATCGTGCTCCCGTCCGCGTTCAAACCGTCTCCTTGCTCCCTGCCACTGCCCTGCGCCGCGCCCGGATGCGCCGCAGGTCGGCCACGAGTTCGTCCAGCGTACCATAGACCGGCACGATGACGGCGAATTCCGCCGGCCGCAGGTCGCGCGACGGCGTGCAGGCCGCGACGACACGGAGCTGATATTCCTCCGGTGCCCAGATGCGCGCGAATTCGAGGAACTGCTGGATGACCTCACGGCGCAGCCGGGCGATCCGCTCGTAATTGGCGCGGAAGATGGCGAAGGCCGTATAGGCCGCCGTCAGCACGGAGAAGCCGAGGATCGCCGCCAATATGGTGAGGTCGTTCGTATAGGTGCCGCTCACCACGGCATAGAAGAGCGACAGCAGCGTGAAGACGATGAAGGTCTTGGAGATCTTGTAGGCCGCCTGAACGCCATCGATCTCGTCCTCATAGCCGTCTTCTATCGTCTGCTCGATGTCGCGCAGCTTCTTCTTGAACTCGTAGAGCCGCTGGTTCTCCTCGTCCGTATGCTCCTCGCCGCGCGCCTCGCGCAGGATGTCGAAGGCGCTCAGCGTCACGTCGTCGATCGCGTCCCAGCCCGACAGCGGCAGGATCGCCGGCGGCAGATATTCGCCGACGCGCTTGAAGGCGACGTAGAGCAGGTGGATCGTGGTCAGGAACAGGAAGAAGATCAGCAGCAGCGCGAAATCGGCGACGCCCAGCACATTGAAGATGTTCTGGTAGTTCGCCACCACCTCGTTGAGAAGGTCGGCATTGGGCAGGAAACCCTCGCTGGTCGAGCCGATATCGGTGAAGCCGGACAGCACGTAGAAGACGAGGCCGGACACGACCAGCCGCGAGGTCATGAAGTTGGACAGGCGTATGACGCTCTGGAGAAGGCCGTCCACGTCCATCCGACGACACCCCTCCTTTCGCTCAGCGCGATCCGCGTTCGTTGATCAAGCGACGATCTCCGCCGTTTCCACCACCGCATGGAAGAGCACGTCGCAGCCGGCGCGCGCCCAGTCCTTGGTAATCTCTTCCGCCTCGTTATGCGAGAGGCCGTCGACGCAGGGGCACATGACCATCGCCGTCGGCGCGATCCGGTTGATCCAGCAGGCGTCGTGCCCGGCGCCCGACACGATGTCGCGATGCGAATAGCCGAGCCGCACCGCCGCATCGCGGATCGCCTTGACGCAGCCAGCATCGAAGGTGACGGGATCGAAATGCCCGACCGGCTCGATGTCGTAGTCGATGTCCAGCGCCTCGCAGACCGTGTCGATGCCGTCCTCGATGCGCGCCCGCATCTCGTCCAGCACCGCCTGCTCCGGCGAGCGGATGTCGATGGTGAAGACGGTCCGGCCGGGGATCACGTTGCGCGAGTTCGGATAGACTTCCATATGGCCGACCGCGCCCACGGCGTCGGGCTGGTAGTCCATCGCCACTTCATGCACCAGTTCGATGATGCGCGCCATGCCGAGCCCGGCATTGCGCCGCTTCGGCATCGGCGTCGAGCCGGTATGGCTCTCCTTGCCGGTCAGCGTCACCTGGAGCCACCACAGGCCCTGCCCGTGGGTGACGACGCCGATGTCGACGCCCTCGTCCTCGAGGATCGGCCCCTGCTCGATATGCAGCTCGAAGAAGGCCTTCATCCGGCGCTGGCCGACGGGCTCCTCGCCCTTCCAGCCGATGCGCTCCAGCTCGTCGCCGAAGCTTTTTCCGTCGCGGTCGGTGCGCGCATAGGCCCAGTCGCGCTCGTGCACGCCGGCGAACACGCCCGAGGCCAGCATGGCCGGCGCGAAGCGGGTGCCCTCCTCGTTGGTCCAGTTCGTCACCACGATCGGGTGCTTCGTCCTGATGCCGAGGTCGTTGAGGGTGCGGATCACTTCGAGACCGCCGAGCACGCCCAGCACGCCGTCATATTTTCCGCCGGTCGGCTGCGTGTCGAGATGGCTGCCGACATAGACCGGCAGCGCCTCGGGATCGGTGCCGTCGCGGCGGGCGAACATGTCGCCCATCTCGTCGACGCCGACGCTCATGCCGGCCTCCTCGCACCAGCGCCTGAACAGATGCCGGCCCTCGCCGTCGGCATCCGTCAGCGTCTGGCGGTTGTTGCCGCCGGCGATGCCCGGTCCGATCTTCGCCATCTCCATGATCGAATCCCAGAGACGATCGGCATTGATGCGATGGTTGGATTCAACGGGCACCGGCGTCTCCCTCGGTCAGGCCACCAGCTCGATCACTTCGCGCACATGGTCGATCAACTCGTCGATCTGCCCCTTGGTGATGATGAGCGGCGGCGAGAGCGCGATGATGTCGCCGGTGGTGCGGATCAGGCAGCCGCGCTCGAAGGCCTTCACGAAGGCAGAGAAGGCGCGCTTCGTCGGCTCGCCCGCGATGGGCTGCAACTCGATCGCGCCGACGAGGCCGATATTGCGGATGTCGATGACGTTCGGCGCATCCCTGAGCGAGTGCAGCGCCTCTTCCCAATAGGGCGCCAGTTCCGCCCCGCGCGTCAGCAGGCCCTCTTCCTTGTAGGTGTCGAGCGTGCCCAGCGCCGCCGCCGAGGCGATCGGATTGCCCGAATAGGTGTAGCCGTGGAAGAACTCGATCAGGTGCTCCGGCCCGGTCATGAAGGCATCGTGGATCTCCTTCTTCACGAACACCGCGCCCATCGGGATGACGCCGTTCGTCACGCCCTTGGCGGTGGTCATGATGTCGGGGATGACGCCGAAATAGTCCGCCGCGAAGGGCGTGCCGAGACGGCCGAAGCCGGTAATGACCTCGTCGAAGATCAGCAGGATGCCGTGCTTGGTGCAGATGTCGCGCAGGCGCTGGAGATAGCCCTTCGGCGGGAGGATGACGCCCGTCGAGCCCGCCACCGGCTCCACGATCACGGCCGCGATGGTCGAGGCGTCGTGCAGGGCGACGATCCGCTCCAGCTCGTCGGCGAGGTCCGCCCCATGCTCGGGAACGCCGCGCGAAAAGCTGTTCTTGCCCGGCAGGTGGGTGTGCGGCAGATGGTCGACGCCGGTCAGCAGCGTGCCGAACATCTTGCGGTTGGCGACGATGCCGCCCACCGAGATGCCGCCGAAATTGACGCCGTGATAGCCGCGCTCGCGGCCGATCAGCCGGGTGCGCGAGCCCTCGCCCCTCACGCGGTGATAGGCCAGCGCGATCTTGAGCGCCGTCTCGACCGATTCCGAGCCGGAATTGGTGAAGAAGACATGGTCCATGCCCTTCGGCGCCAGGTCGACCAGGCGGTTGGCCAGCTCGAAGACGATCGGATGGCCCATCTGGAAGGCCGGCGCGTAGTCGAGCTCGCCCGCCTGCCGCTGGATCGCCTCGGTGATCTTCGGCCGGCAATGGCCGGCGTTGACGCACCACAGGCCGGCTGTGCCGTCCAGAATCTTGCGGCCGTCGGCCGCCGTGTAATGCATATCCTTGGCGGCGACGAGCATGCGTGGCGCCTGTTTGAATTGCCGGTTCGATGTGAACGGCATCCAGAACGCTGAAAGGTCGTTCGGCGCGACGGTGGCCCTGTTGGACATTACGGCACTTCCCTCTTGTATGGTGTTCGGCTTCAGGCCGATGCTCGCGCCGCCGGTTCGCCGTTCCGCGAAAATTTGACCGAATGGACAAACGTTACCATTGCCGCGAGCATGGTCAAGACGATACTAGGCGACATGAGCACGGTTGCGCGCGCGCCACGCCTGCACAGCTTCTGGTCCAGCCGATTGGCCCAGTCGGGAGTTGCGATGTGACCGCCCCCGCCCGCACGCGCATCCAGCGAGAGAAGCGCGAGCGCATCTTGGAAGCGGCGCTGGAGGTGTTCTCCATGCACGGTTTCCGCGGCGCCACGATCGACCAGATCGCCGACGCCGCCGGCATGTCGAAGCCGAACCTGCTCTACTACTTCCGCAGCAAGGAACTCATCCACCAGACGCTCATGCAGCGCCTGCTCGACACATGGCTGGCGCCGCTGCGCGAGCTGGACGATGTCGGCGACCCGGTGACCGAGCTTCGCGGCTATATCCGCCGCAAGCTGGAGATGGCGCGCGACTATCCGCGCGAAAGCCGCCTCTTCGCCAACGAGATATTGCAGGGCGCGCCGCGCATCCTGCCGATGATCGAGGGCGAGCTGAAGGCGCTGGTGGACGAGAAGGCCGAGGTGATCCGCGGCTGGATGCGCGCCGGCAGGATCATCCGCACCGACCCCTACCACCTGATCTTCTCCATCTGGGCGACCACCCAGCACTATGCCGACTTCGACGTGCAGGTGCGCGCCGTGCTCGGCCCCGTCCGCGGCGGCGAAGGCCGCTTCGAGGACGCCGCACGCTTCCTCGAGCAGGTCTTCGTCGAGGGGCTGAAGCCGGAGGTAGATGGCGGCGAGCGGCAACGGCCCGCCTCTTAGCCATTCGTTTACCATGCCGATGCAAGGTCGTTCCGGCAGCATCGGGACGACGGCATGAAATCGGGCATCACTTTGGCAGCTGCGCTGCTGCTGGCGAGCGGTGCCGGCTCCGGCGCACAGGAACGGCTTTACGAGATCGGCGACACCGTGCGCATCGGCGGCGGCGTCGGCTACACCTTCATCAACGCCGACGAATTCGTCTATGACACCAGCGGCAATCGCATCAGCCACCTTTTGTGGGAATCGCGATCGCCCGCCGTGAACGCCAAGGTCGAGGCGGACCTGTCCAGCGGATGGTCGCTGCGGGCGGGCGCGACATTCGCCTTCAGCGGCATGAGCATGATGCGGGACTACGACTGGGTGCCGCCCTATCTCGTCAGCTATGACTTCGACGACTGGACCCATCGCTCCGAGCATCGCGACACGCGGCTCGCGCATTATTTTTCCGGCGACATCGCCGTGGGCAAGAACCTGTCGCTCGGACCCGCCGCGGCGATCAACCTGCATGGCGGCGTCAGTTACACCAACGTGAAATGGGATGCCTACGGCGGAACCTATGTCTACAGCGAGACGGGCTACCGGGCCAATATCGGCCGCTTCCCCGACGGGCCAGGCATCAGCTTCCAGCAGCGCTACCCCGGCGTGTTCCTCGGCGCCTCGCTGGCCGCCCGTCGCGGCGCCTGGACGTTCAGCGGGCAGGTTCGCGGCGGCGCCTCGATCGGGGCTTCCGACACCGACCACCACTGGATGACCGGCACGCGTTTCGAGGACCGCTACGGCGTGACCCCCTTCGCCACCGCCGCCGCGCGTGTCGACTATGCCGTGAGCGATAGGACGAGCCTTTTCCTCGGCGGCGACTTCCAGCAGTTCTTCCGCGTGATCGGCGATACGACGGAGCACAGAATCTCGACCGGCGACCCGTACAAGACCACCATCAATTCCGCCGGCATGGCGCTGCGGTCGATCACCGTTTCGGGCGGCTTCCGCATGGCCTTCTGAAGCCCGGGCCGATGGGAATGCTCCCTCCAGTTCGGGGCAGGCCCGCGATGGCCACGCGAACCCGCCCCTCGCCGGGGAGGAACCAGAGCAATTCCGGCAAAAGCGCGCGGCGGCTGCGCGCACGGAATTGCGTGGAAAAATCTACTCCGCAGCCTGCCGGGCCATCGGATTGTTGGGATGCGCCGTCCAGTTGGCATAGCTCGGCTGCACCACCTTCCCGGTGCGCTTGTCGAGAACGCCGGCGGCCAGCGGCTCCATCGTGATGCAGTCCTGCACGGGACAGACATTCACGCACAGATTGCAGCCGACGCATTCCTCTTCCTTGACCTCGAAATGGCGCACGCCGTCCACCATCGCGGTGATCGCCTGATGCGATGTGTCCTCGCAGGCGATGTGGCAGCGGCCGCATTTGATGCAGAGATCCTGGTCGATATGCGCCTTGGCGATGTAGTTGAGGTTGAGATACTGCCAGTCGGTGACGTTGGGCGTGGCGCGGCCGATGACGTCGTCAAGCGTCGCATGGCCCTTCTGGTCCATCCAGTTTTCGAGCCCGGCGATCATCTCCTGCACGATCTTGAAGCCGTAGGTCATCGCCGCCGTGCAGACCTGCACGTTGCCGGCGCCGAGGGCGAGGAACTCTGCCGCGTCCCGCCACGTGGTGACGCCGCCGATGCCTGAGATCGGCAGGCCGCGCGTTTCAGCGTCACGCGCGATCTCGGCCACCATGTTGAGCGCGATCGGTTTCACCGCCGGCCCGCAATAGCCGCCATGGCTGCCCTTGCCGTCGATCGAGGGTTCCGGCGAGAAGGTATCGAGATTGACGGAGGTGATGGACGAGATCGTGTTGATGAGCGACACCGCATCGGCCCCGCCGCGCTTGGCCGCCCGCGCCGGATAGCGGATGTCGGTGATGTTGGGCGTCAGCTTCACGATCACCGGCATGCGGGTGTACTGCTTGCACCAGCGCGCCACCATCTCGATATATTCGGGAACCTGGCCCACGGCCGCGCCCATGCCGCGCTCGCTCATGCCGTGCGGGCAGCCGAAATTGAGCTCGATACCGTCGCATTCGGTCTCCTCGACCGCCGGCAGGATCGCCTTCCAGCTCGCCTCCTCGCATGGCACCATGATCGAGGCGACCAGCGCCCGGTCGGGCCAGTCCCGCTTTACCTGCTTGATCTCCTGCAGGTTGATCTGGAGCTGCCTGTCGGTGATCAACTCGATATTGTTGAGGCCGAGCAGCCGCCGGTCCGCGCCCCAGATCGCGCCGTAGCGCGGCCCGTTGACATTGACCACCGGCGGGCCTTCCTCGCCCAGCGTCTTCCAGACGACGCCACCCCACCCGGCCTTGAAGGCGCGGATGACATTGTAGGCCTTGTCGGTCGGCGGCGCCGAGGCCAGCCAGAACGGGTTGGGCGACCGGATGCCGACGAAATTGTTGCGAATGTCTGCCATGGGTCGATTTCCTTTGGCTGTCGTCGCGACCGGGCCTAGCTCGTCAGCGCCCGGTGGATGCTTTCCGCTGCGTCCCGGCCGGCGGCCACCGCCGCCACGGTCAGGTCCTCGCGCGCGTCGACCACGCAGTCGCCGCCCGCCCACACCTTCTCCATGCTGGTGCGGCCTGCGCCGTCGACCTTGATGCGTCCCCGCTCCAGCGCGAGCCCCGCGCCTGCGCCATCGAGCGCCGTGTGGACAAAACTCTGGCCGATGGCCTTGAACACCTGGTCGGCGCGCATGATGAGCCGTTCGCCCGTGCCCGTCAGCGTTCCGTTCGCCAGCGCCGTATATTCGAGCTCGATCGCCCTCACTCCGCCGCCATTCGTGATGACGCGCACCGGCTTCAGCCAGTGGCGGATCACCACGCCCTTCGACGCGGCGAGGTCCTGCTCGAAGAGCGAGGCGTTCATGTGCTCCTTGCCGCGCCGGTAGCAGATGGTGACGTCCTCCGCGCCGAGCAGCTTGGCCTGCACCGCCGCGTCGATCGCCGTCATGCCGCCGCCGATCACCACCACATGCCGGCCGACATCGAGCGTCGCGAGGTCGCTGGCCTGCCGCAGTTCGGCGATGAAATCGACGGCGTCCTCGACGCCTTCCGCCTCCTCGTTCTCGGCGCCCAGCGCATTGACACCGCCCAGCCCCATGCCGAGGAAGACGGCGTCATAGGTCGCGGCGAGGTCGGCGAGATGAACATCGCGCCCGAGCGCCCGTCCATATTCGATGGCGATGCCGCCGATGGCGGTCACGTAGTCCACCTCCGCCTGGGCGAAGCCGTCGGTCGCCTTGTAGGCGGCGATGCCGTATTCGTTGAGGCCGCCGGGCTTCGGCCGCGCTTCGAAGACGGTCACGTCATGGCCGTGCATGGCGAGCCTGTGCGCCGCGGCGAGCCCCGCCGGCCCGGCGCCGACCACGGCGACCGTCTTACCGGTCGGCGCATGGCGCGTGTAGAACTGCTTGCCCTCGACCATCGCCACGTCGGTCGCATAGCGCTGCAGCATGCCGATCCGCACCGGCTTGCCCTCGGCGGCCTCGCGCACGCAGGCTTCCTCGCACAGCGTCTCCGTGGGGCAGACGCGCGCGCACATGCCGCCCATGATGTTCTGGTCGAAGATGGTCTTGGCCGCCCCGAGCGGATTGCCGGTGGAGATCTGGCGGATGAACAGCGGAATGTCGATTTCCGTCGGGCAGGCCTGCATGCAGGGCGCGTCGTAGCAGAAGTAGCAGCGGTCGGACTCGACAAGCGCCTCATGCTCCCCGAAGGGCGGATGCAGGTCGGCGAAGTTCACCGCATATTGCTGAGGGGCGAGCCGCCCGGAGGCGATCCCCTCGGTAAGCTGACCCGAGGCCATGCCAGTTCCCCTTTTATTATTGGGGGAAGGCTAGCATGATTTGATTTTTTATCAATCGGTCAAATTTCGCGCCGCCGCGCTTACAAGCGGCTCGGGCTGGCGGGCGGCCCCGACCGGAACGCCGGCGTGGCGGCGCGTGCGGTTCACCGCGCTCTGGATGGAGGCGCGGCCCTTCACGGCCTGCCGTCCCGCGGCGATCACGAGGTCCACCTGCTCTGGGCGCAGCACGAGCCGCGTCGGAACGTTGAACAGCGCCTGCTGGTGCTCCGGCGCAGCATCGCGGAAGGAGACGTGCTCCACCACGATCTGCACGTCGCGGCAGTTCCAGCCGACCAGCGAGCCGCGGTGGCGGCGCACCTCTGCGCCGCTCAGGCCGCAGCGGAAGGCGATCAGCTGCCGCCGCCATTCGGCGATCGACAGTTCCAGCGCGTCATAGCCGTCGCGCATGGACGAGCTCACGGCCGTATGGGTGAGCGCGGGAATGAGCTGCGCGAGCTTCGGCCCCTGCGCCTTGTCGCCCCAGTCGGGCAGGATGCTGCGGCCGGCATCCACGGCGATGTAGATCATCGTCTTGAGCTTTATCGCCTCGGCCGCCGAAAGCGGACCGTGCGGCGTGTTCGCGGCGGCGCGCTCCAGCGTCAGCCCGGTGGTGCCGGTATTGTCGGTCAGGCCGCCGTCGAGCAGGCGCAGATGGCGCGGCCGCGCCATCTCGCTGTAGGCCACCAGGGCGCGCGCGTAGGCGCTGAGCCGCAGCGAGGCTTCCGGATCGGCCAGCGCACGCTCGACCCAGGCCGGCCGGCGATAGCCGCAATCGGGACCATCGGCCGAGACGACGATCGGCGCGAAGATGACGGGCACGGCCGCCGAGGCCGCCACCGCGTCGGCAAGGCGCACCTGGTCGAGGTCGCTGCACAGGGCGGCGAAGGTGTCGTAGGTGAACAGGAACGGCGTGCCGTGGAAGATGTCCGAGGCCGTGATCCATGTCACCGGCGTGTCGGGCTTGCGCAGCGAGGCGAATGTCGCGCCGTCGAACAGGTTGTCGTTCAGCCAGCGCGGCAGGTTGTTGAGGTCGTTCACCCCGCCGCCTACGGCGCGGATGAGATTGGCGGGCGAGCTTTTCGAGGTGCGCATGCTCGCTTCGGCGTTCTGGAGCAGGAAGCGCTCGCGGAAATCGACATAGCCGTCCTGCCCGCGATAGGAGAGGTAGGCCGCCGCGATGGCGCCGCCGCTGGTGCCGGACACCATGCGCACGTCGTCGAGCAGGGTTCGCCGGCGCGGCGCCAGGTCGACCACATAGCTGTCCAGCTCGCGCATCACGCCATAGGCGAAGGCCGCCGCGCGCGTGCCGCCGCCCGAAAAGGCGAGGCCGAGGATCGTCGAGCCGTCGTCGCCGAAATCGGGAATGAACTCGGGAGAACCCGGCCCGACCTCGTCGAGGAACGTGTTGATCGGGCCGTTCTGCACCGACGCGCAGGCCGACAGAACGAGGCCGAGCGTCGCCACGAGCGCACAGCGCAGACCCTTCATATCGCCATCTCCTCGCCACGGGCGACAATTCGCATCGGCTAGCTAGAGCATTTTCCGGCCGGGTGGAATTGGCCGCCCCGGATAAATGCCGCTGCGCTGTTGACGCTCGCGCAAGCATGAGCGCGCAATGATTGCCGACTCGTTCACATCCGGAAGGAGAGACAGGGTGAACATGCTTTTCTCGTTGCACGCCTGGTCCCTGTTCCTCGTCTTCGCGGTGGCCGGCGTCTGCTTCTTCCTGATCGCCGTGGCCTTCTTCAACGCGCTTGCCCGCTATGCCGGCCATCTGGAGAAGATCGCCCCTCTGCCCACCTTCATCGGCGCGATCACCACGGTATGGGCGCTGTCGCTGGGCTTCGCGGCCGCCGATGTGTGGTCGGTGCGGGCCAATGCCGAGCGCCTCGCCAGCGCCGAGCGCTCCTCGATCAGCCGCCTGGCCGGCATGGCGCGCGCCGAGGCGCTGGACAGCCTGCAGCTGCGCCAGGCGCTGTCGCTCTACGCCAACGCGGTCGAACGGGATGAATGGACGCGCGACCAGAACACCCAGGGCTCGCCCGAGGTGGAGGTGGCGCTGCAGCAGATCCGGCTGGCCTTCATCGCGCTGGCGCGGGCGGACACACCGGATGCGCTGATCGACAAGATGGCGCGCGACTTCGACGAGCTGCAGGACGCCCGCAACGAGCGGCTGGCCATCGGCCAGGGCGCCGTCAGCAATTACAAGTGGTATCTCGTCCTGTTCCTGACGATGCTGTCCATGCTGACCATCGCCATCACCCATGTCGGCCAGCCACGCGCGGCACGCAACGCGCTCCTCATATTCAACGTGGCCGCCTTCGTGAGCCTGTGGATTCTGGCGCTCCATGCAAATCCCTATGCCGGCGTGGCGCGCATCGCTTTCACGCGCCTCCCCATCTGACCTTCGGCCGGCGTGTCGCATGCGACACGCTGTCCGCCTCATAAGCCGGCATATCCCCGCAGTTCCGTTGACCGCCAGGAAGCCGGTTGCTAGCGTGATTCCCAGCTTGAGGTGCTCGGGTCGCCATGCGGCCTGGGTTAAAAGGGAATACGAGAGGGCCTGTCCCGAACCGTAGCTGCCCCCGCAACTGTAAGCGTCGAGGACGTCCATCGCGGCCACTGGGTTCTGCCCGGGAAGGCCGGACGTCCGCCGAAGCGCCGAGCCAGGAAACCTGCCTTGAGCCGTCACCTTCCGGGATGCGGGGCGCGTCCGGGGCTGTGCTTTCACAGCGGTGGCAGTCGTCATCGCTGGAGGCGCGGCGCCCATGGCCTGTCCTTCCGGCAATTCGAGGGTAGTTCCGCTTTTCGCGGAAGGGGACGGGCATGAACAACAGGATGATTTCCATATTGGCGGCGGGCACCGCCGCGGCGGCGTTGCTTGTCGCACAGGCACAGGCGCAGGACCTCGAGCTCGGCGAGATCGTCGTGACGCCGAGCCGCACGCCGCTGGAAAAAAGCAAGGTGGGCTCCAAGGTCGAGAAGGTCGACCGCGAGAAGATCGAGGCTGAAGCCAAGCCGACGCTGAACGACTACCTCGTCAACGAGCCGGGCGTCGCGGCCACCATCAGCGGCGGGCCGGGCCAGGAAAGCACGCTCTCCATCCGCGGCGCGCCGAAGCGCTATATCAAGACGCTGTTCAACGGCATCGACATCGCCGACCCCACGCCGCCCAACGTACAGACGAACTACCATTACCTGCTCGCCAACAATCTCGACAGCATCGAGATCTTGAAGGGCTCGCAGAGCACGCTCTACGGCTCTGACGCCATCGCCGGCGTGGTCGGCATCTCGACGCTGGGCGACATCCCGATCGGCGTGCAGCACCTTCTCCACGGCGAGTTCGGCACCCGCACCAGCGTACGCGGCGGCTACGGGCTGCGCGCGGCGGGCGAGCGCGGCAAGATCTCCGTCAACCTGAACGGCTACTATACCGACGGCATCTCGGCCGCCGATTCCCGCAACGGCAATCCCGAGACCGATCCGTATCGCAACGTCACCTTCGACGCCGCCGGCGAATACCGGATCAACGACACGATCTCCGTCTTCGGCGCCCTGCTCTACACCGACTGGCGCGTCGCCTTCGACGACGGCTTTCCCGTCACCGACAGCCTGACGGCGGTGAACACCGGCCGCCAGCTCGCCGGTCGCATGGGCTTCAATGCCGACCTGATGGACGGCCGCTTCCGAAACACCGTCTCGGTGCAGGCCTTCGACGTGTCGCGCCGTATCGCTGGCACCGCCTTCGCCAACGGCCAGTATGACGGCACGCGCTGGAAGGCCGACTATCAGGGCGCGTTCGACGCCAATGAGTGGCTGACCTTCCAGTTCGGTGCCGACTATGAGCGCACCTCCATCATCGTGCCGTCCAACAGCGCCTCCTTCGGGCTCGGCGGCCTGTGGTTCGACGCGCTGGTCTCCCCGGTGGAGAACCTGACGCTGACGCTGGGCGCACGCCAGTCCTGGCACAGCGCCTTCGGGTCCAACACCACATGGCGCGCCACTGGCTCCTACGAGTTTCCCTCCGCCACGCGCCTGCACGCCTCGCTCGGCACCGGCTTCCGCGCGCCGAGCCTCGACGAGCTCTACGGTCCGTTCGGCTCCAATCCGAACCTCCAGCCGGAGCGCAGCCTGTCCTTCGATGTCGGCGTCGAGCAGCGCCTGGGCGACCGTCTGGTGGCCGATCTCACCTATTTCCACATCGATATCGACAATCTGATCGGCTATTCGGGTGGCGGCTACAACCAGATCCCCGGCACGGCGCGCAAGCGCGGCGTCGAGGCCTCGCTGAGCTGGGCGGCCAATAGCTGGCTCGATCTCGGCGCCTTCTACACCTACACCTCGGCCGTCAGCCAGACCGGCGCACGCCTGCCGCGCGTTCCGGCAAACGTGGTCGGCCTCAGCGTCACCGCCAAGCCGTGGGAAAGGTGGACGCTCACGGCCGACGCACGCGTCGCGCTCGACACGGTCGACGCCGGCGCGCCGATCGACGACTATGTGCTCGTCAACGCCAAGGTCGCCTACAAGGTGAACGACAACGCGGAAGTCTACCTGCGCGGCGAGAACCTGCTCGACCAGAAATACCAGACGGTGCGCGGCTACGGCATGCCGGGCCTCGGCGTCTTCGCCGGCTTCCGGGCGAAGTTCGGTCCATGATCGGCGCGCGTGCCGGCATCAGGCATGCGGCGGCACTTGCCGCCCTCCTGCTGCTGCCGGCCGCGCCCTCCCATGCCGCCGACGCGCCCACGGCGATGTCGCTCAATGTCTGCACCGACCAGCTGGCCCTGCTGCTCGCAAGGCCGGGCCAGCTCCTGTCAGTATCCAATCTCGCGGCCGACCCGGCGCTGTCCTTCCTCCACGCGCAGGCCGCCGGCTTCAAGGTCAATCACGGGCTGGCGGAAGAGGTGTTCCTGGCGCGGCCGGACGTGGTCGTCACCGGCACCTATTCGCTTCACAACACCACCGCCCTGCTGCGCCGCCTCGGCCACCGCGTCGAGGAATTTCCCTTCACGCAGACCGTCGAATCCATCCCCGCCGACATCCGCCGCATGGGCGACATCCTCGGCGTTCCCGAAAAGGCGCAGGAGATGGCGGCCGCCTTCGAGCAGGGCGTGGCCGACGCGGCGAAGGATCGCTGCGGCGAAGCCCCCACCGCACTCGCCTACGACCAGAACGGCATCGCGCTCGGCGCCGGCACGCTGGCCGACTCCGTCATGCGCGCCGCCGGCCTGCGCAATATCGCCGCCGAAAACGGCTATGACGGCATGCGTCCCTACCCGCTGGAACTGCTGGTCACCCGCGCGCCCGACATCGTCATCCTGCGCAAGCCCCTGTCGGATGCGCCGGCGCTGGCAGACCAGCTCGCGCAGCACCCGGCGCTGCGTGCCCTGAAGACGAGCCGCATCGGCAGCTTCGTGCCGACCGGCTCGTGGACCTGCGGCGGCCCCTCCGTGCTGGAGGCGATCCGCGCATTGCGCGCGCTGCGCGACGAGATCGCCGTCTGCCCGCGGCCCGGCGCCTCAGGATGAGCCGCCCGCGCCTCATCCTCCTGCTCGGCATCGCGGCGGCGCTGCTTTTCGTCCTGTCGCTGCTCACCGGCCCGGCGCAGCTCGGGCTGCATGCCAGCATCGGCGGCCTCATTGCCGGCGGCGAGGAAGCCACGGCCATCATCATGCGCGAGATCAGGCTGCCCCGCGCGCTGCTCGCGGCTATGGTCGGCTTCAGCCTCGGCATGGCCGGCGCCGTGCTGCAGGGCTTCCTGCGCAATCCGCTGGCGGAGCCGGGCATCGTCGGCGTCTCAGCCACCGCCTCGCTCGGCGCGGTCATCGTCTTCTACAGCGGTATGGCCGGCACGTCGCTTCTGGCGCTGCCGGCCGGCGCGTTGTTCGGGGCCGCGCTCGCCGTGCTGATCCTGCTCGCGGTCGCGGCGCGCCACGGCTCGACGCTCACCCTCATCCTCGCCGGCGTGGCGCTCTCCAGCCTCGCCGGCGCGCTCACCTCGCTGGTGCTCAACCTGTCGCCCAACCCCTTCGCCAGCTACGAGATCATCTTCTGGCTGCTCGGCTCGATCCGCGACCGTTCGATGAGCCATGTCTGGATCGCCCTGCCGCTGATGCTTGCCGGATGGGCGCTGATGCTCGCCGCCCGCCGGCCGCTCGACGCGCTGTCGCTAGGCGAGGAAGCGGCGCAGGGCATGGGCGTGGACCTCGGCCGCACCCGCCTGCTGGTCATCGGCGGCGTCGCGCTCGCCGTCGGCGCGGCCACCGCCGTCACCGGCGCGATCGGCTTTGTCGGCCTCGTCGTGCCGCACCTCATACGCCCGCTGACCGACCGCATGCCGGGCGGCCTGCTCATCCCCTCCGGCATCGGCGGGGCGGTGCTGCTGCTCGCCGCCGACATCGCCGCGCGCCTCGTCATCCCCGGCACCGAGCTGAATATCGGCGTGCTCACCGCCCTGATCGGCGCGCCCTTCTTCCTGTGGCTTGTCATCCGCAGCCGGCGGGAGGCGCTGTGATGCGGCTCGCGGCGGAGAATGTGAGCGTCACGCTCGGCGGCCGCGCCGTAGTGCGGACGGCCACGCTCGCGCTCGAACCCGGCGCGCTGGTCGGCCTCGTCGGCCCAAACGGCGCGGGCAAGTCGACGCTCATGCGCGCGCTCGCCGGCCTCGCCGCCTTCGATGGCGAGATCACCTTCGACGGCCGGCCGGTGTCCGGGATGCCCCCGCGCGAGCGCGCCCGTCACGTCTCCCACCTGCCGCAGGCGCGCCAGATCGGCTGGGCGATGACGGTGGAGAACCTCGTCATGCTCGGCCGCCACCCATGGATGGGCACGCGTCCTTCCGGACAGGACCGCGCCATCGCCGCAGGGGCCATGGCGCTGATGGACGTGGCGCAACTCGCCGCCCGCCGCGCCACCGAACTGTCGGGCGGCGAGCAGGCGCGCGTGCTGGCCGCCCGCGCCATCGCGCAGGACACGCCGGTCCTCATCGCCGACGAGCCGGCGGCCGGCCTCGATCCAGCGCACCAGATCGCCATGATGCAGGCACTCCGCCGCCGGGCGGCGCAAGGCCGCGCGGTGATGGTCTCGCTGCACGACCTGTCTCTCGCGGCCCGCTGGTGCGACCGCGTGGTCGTCATGGCCGGCGGCGCCATCGCCGCCGACGGTCCGCCGGACATCCTGACCGACACGCTGCTGCGCGACGTGTTCGGCATCAGCGTCTTTCGCGCGGCCGACGACACCGGAGCGCTGCTGGTGCCCAGCGGCCTGAGCGGCGGGGGCATGTCATGAACCCACGGCCACGCATCGACACCACGACGGCGGAGCCCGCCTCCTCGTCGATGCCGACGCTGCCGCCCCTTTCGCCCGCGACGCCACCTTCGGACAAGCAAGGCCGCTCCCTTCTCCTCCCCGCCGCCTTCGTCGCCTCGCTGGTCGTTCATGCGGCTGTGCTCGCATGGACCATATGGAGCTGGGAGCCGCGCGAAGGCATGGAGGTGGCGGTCGAACCTGTTTTGGTCGCGGTGCTCTTCGATACGCCCGCGCTCGAAGCGGAACAGCCCCTCATCGGCGAGGCCGACGACGCCGAGGACGCGTTACCGGAGCCGCTGCTCCCGGAGAGCGCCGCGGAAACGCCGCCGCAGGAGTTGGAGACGTCAGAGGCGCCGGAACCTGTCCCGGCCCCGGAGATCCCGCCGATCCGAGAGGAGGCCGCGACGCTGACTCCGGCGCAATCACCGGAGCTTTCCGTCGTGCTGCCGGAGCCGGATGCACCGATACCGGCGCCACGTCCGACGGAACGGGCGCAACAGCCTTCCCCGCAAAGGCAGGCCGCGCGCCCGGTCAGCCCCCCTGCCCGGCAGCGGCCAACCGGCCGCACCCCGCAGCGCGACACCCCTACCCCGAACCGGCCGGTTGCCGCCGGACGGAGCGGCGGAGCGACCGCGGGCGCGGAAGCGAGCTTTGCGCGCCGCCTGCTTGCCCATGTCGAGCGCCACAAGCGCTATCCGCCCGAAGCCGCGCGCCGGGGCATCACCGGCGCGGCGCGGCTCTCCATTACCATCGACCGCAGCGGGCGCCTGTCGGGCGCGCGCATCACGGCCCGCTCCGGCCATGCTGTCCTCGATGAGGCAGCGCTCGCGGTGGCGCGCCGTGCCGCGCCCTATCCGCGCCCGCCGGAAGGGGTCGGCGGCGCCACGATCAGCTTTGCCGTCACCCTGCGTTTCAGCCGCTGAAGCGGGGCCTCAGTACTCGCGCTCGTAGAAGATGCCGCCGCGCGTCTCGCCATTGTCGCTCGCCTGGCCGCGCAGCTTGACGCCGCGGCCGACGTCGAGGTCGATCGTCGCCTTGCCGGACCCCGGCTGCGACCCGCGCTCGATGGAGAGGTAGGTCTTGTCGTTGAGGTATTTGCCGACCGCCACCGAGGTGTCGCCGGTCTTCTCGTCGGTCTTGATGTCGATGTCGTCGAGCCCGGTCTTGGAGCGCAGCGTGTCGAGCAGCGAGGTCGATCCGCCGACGCCGGCGAGCGATGCGGCGGCGGAAGCGAGCTGCGCGATCTGCAGCGGCGACAGCCCCGACATGGCGCGGCCGAAAACCAGCCGCGCGAGAATCTCGTCCTCCGGCAGCGCCGGCGAGGATTCGAAGGTGAAGGCCGGGTCCGTCGCCGGCCCGCGCACCAGCACGGTCACGGTGGCGTCGCTGGCGGTCGATGTCGCCGCGAGGTCGAGATAGGGCACCAGCGAGCCGGAAAAGCCCAGCGTGCCGCTGGTGAAGGTCAGCCGCTTCGTGAGAATCTCGAGCCGCCCGCGCCGCATGGTGAACAGGCCCACCGCCTGCGGCGAGGCCACCGGCCCGGTGAGCTTGATATTGCCGCCCAGCTCGGCATCCACCCCGCGCCCGCGCACGAAGATCTGCTGCGGCGCATTGACCTGCACGTCGAGCGTCAGCCCGCTGCTGCTCTCGCTGGCGCCGCTTCCGGCCGGGCGCAGCGCCTGGTCCTGCCGCACCACCGCGCGGGGCGCGTTGCGGTGCTGCACGTCGAGCCGCGCCAGCCCGCCCGGCAGCCGCTGCGGCACGGTGATGACGGTGCGGCCCAGATTGACCGTGCCGGCCACCAGCGGCGAGCCCGTCAGGCTGCCGGTCACCGTGAGGTCGCCGTTGAAATTCGCGGTGACTATCTCGCCATCCGTATAGCGTCCGTCGGCGACGCGCAGCTTGAGATCGGCCGGGAAGCCGGCCGCCGCGTCGATGCCGATGCGGCCCGAGCCCGACAGGCTTCCGCCGGTCGAGAGCGTGCCGGTGATGCTGTTGATCGTCGCCGCGCCACCGCCGAGCGTAATGTCGGTCGCGAGGTTGTTGATCGCCATGCCCGACGGCGCATGGATGAACTGCGCGCCGGTCGAGCGCACCGTGCCGGAAAGCTGCGGCGCGCTGAAGGAGCCGCTGGCGCGGATCGTGACGTCGGCGGCGCCGGAGAGCGCCAGCCCCTGCTCTGCCAGCCGCCGCGTCAGGAAGCCGAAAGGCACGCGGCCGGAGAAATTCACGTTGAGCGAGCGCGCATTCACGTTCACGCTGCCGCCGCCGTCGAGGCCGAGCCCCGAGCCTTCGCCGACCTTGGCGCTGAACTGGAGCTGCCCGCCGGCGAAGGTGCCGTTGGATTCGATGCGCATCGCGCCGAAGCCGGCATCGCGCGTCTGCGCGATCGCGCCGTCCGCCAGCGTGGCGTTGAAGCGCACGGAAGGATCGGACGCGCTGCCGCTCACCTGCGCCGTGCCCGAAAGCGTGCCCGCCGCGTCCAGCCCCGGCGCGAAGGCATTGGCGAGGCGCGCCGGCAGCGCGGCGAGGCGCACATTGAGGTCGAGCGTCTCGCCCGCCTTGCCGGTAATGACGGCCTCGCCGCCGGCCGCGGCGATCGTCAGCCCGTCGAGCGCCACCGTTCCGTCCCGCACCGCGATGGCGGTCGGCCGCGCAAGCTTCGCCTCGATCCCGCGCAGCGCGGCGGTGGCATTGCGCAGCTCGACATCGATATTGTCGCCGATGCGCACCCGCCCGGCGGCGCTTGCCGGCACGCCGGCGGCATTGAGCGAGCCGTCGAAGCCGGTCCATTCGCCGTCGCGGGTCAGGTCGACGCGGATGTCGCGGATTTCGGTGCCGGCATTGACCGCCCGCGCCACCGAAACCCGGCCGGCGACCAGCGGCCGCGCAAGATAGTCGGTGACGGTGGCATCGACCGATACGTCGCTCGCCGTGAGTTCGCCGCGCACGAGCTGCGGCACGCTGGCCTTGACCGCGACCGAAGGATTGGCGCCGCCGGCAAAGCGCACGGTTCCGCTGGCGCTGCCGGCGATGTCCTGCAGGGCCAGCGCCGCGAGCGGGCCGATATCCGGCAGGCTGAAGGTGATGGAGCCCACCGGCAGCAGGCTGTCGTCCAGCGTCAGTGCGCCCTCCAGCCTGTTCTCGCCGAGCGTCAGCAGCAGGCGGTCGACGTTCCGCGCGGTATCGGAAGAGCTCAGATTGGCGCTGCCGGAGAGCCGCTCGTCGCCCACCTGCCCCTTGAGCGTGACCGAGGCGGAGGGCGCGGCCATGTCGGCGACGCCCTTTGCCGAAAGCGACAGGCCGCTGATGGCGCGGCCGGCGACTCGCGCCTCGTCGCTCGACGCGGTGATCTCGACATTGGGCGCGCTGATCGGTCCGGACGCCTTGACCGACATGCGGGCCGCCCCGGCCGCCTGCGGCGAAAGGCGCGACAGGTCGACCGCGGTGCCGTTCAGCGACGCCTCGATCCGGTCGCCGGCGAGGCGCGCGTCGCCTGCGACCTGCAGGCTGCCGGAGCGCAGGTCGAGCCCCGTCACCGAGAGCGCGCCGTCGGCGGCACGCGCGACATTTCCCGACACGCGCACCGTCCGGTCCAGCGTGGCGCGCGCCGCGGCCGGCAAGGCGGTGGAAAGAACCTCCGCCGCGACCTTCGCGCCCACAGCGCCGTCGGCACGCGTAAAGCTGCCGTCGCCGCGGGCGCTGACCGTGCCGGTCCTGATCGCGAGATTGTCGAAGCGGATCGTATCGGCGTCCACCGTCACGCGGCTGCTGGCGCCGACGGCGCCGGCCAGCAGCGCGGCCACCGTCTCGTTGGCGCTGCCCGCAGCCGCGGCGTCGAGCTTGACGTCGAGCACGCCGGACTGCGTGCCGAGGTCGAAGGCGTCGGAATGGGCGCTGACCACGACGCTTTCGGCGGCATAGTCGCCATAGCTGAGCTGCGGCAGCGTGAGCGACGCATCGACGGCGGTTGCGTCGGCCGGGCCGAACAGTCGCGCCTGCCCGCCCGCGAGGTTGAACCGCGCCATGCCCGCGCCTTCGCCGAGATGGAGCGGCACGGGCCCGCCCGGCGTCTCGATATTGAGCGAAAGGTCGTTCGCGCCGGCAGGGTCATACTGGCCGGAGGCCGTGACCTCCAGCGCCCGCGAGGCCAGTTGCGCGCGCTCGATCGCCACCGCGCCGTTCGCTCCCAGCGTGGCGGCCACGTCGATGTTGGATGCGCCGTCGAGCAACGGGCGCAGGCCTTCCGGCAGGAACTGCTGGAACTGCCCCTCGCCCTTCGCCTCGATGCGCCGGCCGGCTTCGGTCTCCTGATGGCGTGCGGCGAGCTGCGTCACCACCTGCCCGTCCATGGAGAAGGTGCCGTTGCCCTGCCAGTCGCTCAGCGGGCCGTTGCCGTCGAAGGTCATCGCGACGGCCGGCTGGCCGGGCAGCGACAGCAGGTTGGCAAGCACGCCGCCGGGCGCTTCCGCGCCGTTGAGCTTCACCTCGATCCGGTTCTCGTCAGGCAGATAGGCGAGCAGCGCGTCGAGCGTGCCCTCGCGTCCGTCCGTGCGCGCCAGCGCCAGCCTTGCATCGACGCGCATCGGCTTGTCGGCGATTTCCAGCGATCCGTTGGCCGAAAGCCGCGCCACCTCGCCGGCGATCCGGCCGCCCAGCGCGATGTCGGGCAGGCTGATCGCATCGACGGACACCGTCACCGGAAGGCTGAAGGAGCCGCCCTCCTGCGTGCTTTCGCCCGCCACCGGCAACCGCGCGACCTCCACCTTGTCGACATGCAGGCGCTGCGCATCGAAGGCGAAACCGAGCAGCGAAAGCGGCGACCAGTCGAGCTCGACCCCGCGCAGCGCCAGCCATGCGCCCTCCCGGTCCGACACCAGCACCTGCCGCAGGCGCAGCTCGCCCGACCAGATGCCGGAAATGCCGCTGACCGCGACCGGCCGGTCCAGCGTCGAGGCAAGATCGGAGACGACGCCGGCAAGCCGCGCGCGCCCGCTCTCCATGAAGGTGAGCAAGGTGACGGCCAGTCCTCCCGCGATGACCACGAAGAGGAACGCATAGCCGATTATCTTGAGGAGCCGGAAAAGATACCGCATCGCGAGGCCCGGTCAGAACGCCTGGCCGATGCCTGCATAGATGCCGAAGCTCGGATCGCCGGGGCGACGGTCGAGCGGCACGCCCGCATCGATGCGCAGGGGGCCGAACGGCGTCTTGTAGCGCAGGCCGAGACCGGCGCCGAGGCGGATATCGGAGAAATCCGGCACGCTGCCGGTCGAGACCGTCCCCGCATCGAGGAAGGGCACGATGCCGATCGTATCGGTTACCTGTATGCGCATCTCCACCGATGCCTCCGCATAAGACTTGCCGCCCGTGGGCTTTCCTCCGGCATGAGGACCGATACCCTGATACGCATAACCGCGTACCGAACCGCCGCCGCCCGCATAGAACCGCCGGTCGGCGGGAATGTTCGCCAGCGTCGAGCCGATGATCGACCCGGCCGCGAGCCTGCCGGCCAGCACGAACCGCCCGTCCGAATCGAAGGCCTTGTAGGCCGACGCCTCGCCGCGCGCCTTGAAGAAGGCCGCGCCGTTGAGCGCGTCGTAGGTCGGCTCGCCATAGGCAAGAAGCCGGTAGCCGTTCTTCGGATCGAGCCGGTTGTCCCGTGCGTCGAACACATACTGGACCGGAATAGAGACCAGAAGATGGCTTTTCGGCACCGGGTTCAGGATGTCGGTGACGCGTGACCACTCCACCCGCACCTCGCCCGACAGCGTCTGGCGGCGGGTGATGTCGTAGGAGAAGCCCGCGCGCGCATCCACGAAGCGCTTCTCATAGGCGTCGGGAAATTCCACGCCGCCCTTGAGGCTGGAGGTGAATTTCGACGCCGGCCCGAGCACGCCAGGCTTCTCGAACATGATGCCGGCATTGTAGCTTAGCCTTTTCAGGCCCGAGCCGATGCGGCTGATCGAGCCCTGGATGCGCAGCCTCTCGGCCCGGCCGAACAGGTTGCGATGTCCCCAATAGCCTTCGAGCCCGACGCCCTCGGTGCTGGAGAATGTGGCGCCGGCGCCGAGATAGCGGTGCTTGCGCTCCGACACCTGCACGTTCATCGGGATCGCGCCGCTGCCGTCGAGCGCCTCTGCCTCGCGCACGCTGACGCTGCTGAACACATCCAGCGCCAGCAGCCTTTCGCGGGCCTCCTCGATCTCCTTCGGCGAATAGGTGCGGCCCGCCGGCAGGCCGGTCATATAGGCGACGAAGTCTGAGTCCACCGCCTCCGTACCCTCGACGCTCGTCCGGCCATAGGGCGCCACCGGCCCGGCGGAAACGTTCAGCGTCACGTCGAGCGTGCGCGTGGCATGATCGGCCACCACCTCGCGGCCGGCGATCCGTGCCAGCGGCCGCCCCTCCTCCTTGAGCGCGGTGACGATGTCCGTCTCCGCCTTGAGGATGACGTTGGAGCCGGCCTCGCCGCCCGGCAGCAGGCCGTAGCGCGCCGGCGCGAGATGCGCCGCATCGCCGCGCAGCGCGACATTGCCCAGCCTGAACACCTCGCCCGGATCGACCCTGATCGCCACCGGCACCGGCCGCGACGTGTTGAACACCGCGTCGATCGGGATGTCGTCCAGCGGCACGCCTTCGATGGTGATGTTGACGACGCCGTCGTAGCGCGCCTCGCTGTAGAGCGCCGCCACCAGCAATTCGCGCTCGTTGCGCGCCTTGCTGAGCAGGCCGAGCGAGCCCGAGACGGGCCGTTCCTTCTCCGCCAGCATCAGCGAGGCGCTTTTCAGCGCGTCGTCGAGGGCGCGGTCGCCGGTGGCCGGCGCGAATGTCAGCTCGTAGCGGATCGGGTTGACGATTGTCGCATCGGTCTCTTCCTCGTCGGATCCCCACAGCTTGAAGCCGAACAGCTCGAAAGCCGATGCCGGGCGCGCGAAAGCGCCTGCTGCAAGCTGGAGCAAGGAAACACAGACGACGATACGCACAACCTTCATGTTGCGCCCACCCGTCAGGATTGACTCTGCACGTTCTGGTCGCATCCGTCAGACACTACGGGCCATTTCTAAAATTGGAATGAACTTTTTCACCTCGCACCCACATTGAGCCATATTCGCTGGCGCAGATTGCAGCGATGGGTTGTAGAGCACTTTGCGGATAGCATAGTGGGGATTTGAGGCAAACGAGCGGGCCGTTCACACTCCTGTCGTCGTTGACACGGGATGTTTTCGGGCGCCTGATCCCCGATCGCGTGGCTCAGAAGGACGGCGGAGGAATTTCCATGCGTGCAATCGGGATATTTGCGGCCGCGGCCATGCTGATCGGCGCGGCGATGGGCGGCGCGGGCGCCGAGACACGCAGCATCGAGACGCATCCGGACAGCGATTATTTCGGCTTCGACCTTCGCACCGAGCGCAACGTCTCGCTCGACCAGTGCTCGCAGAGCTGCATCGGCGACACGCAGTGCCGCGCCTTCACCTATAATGAGCGGGCGCAGTGGTGCTTCCTCAAATCCGACTACAAGCAGCTCAACCCCTTCCCCGGCGCCACCGCCGGGCGCATCGTCACGGCTGCCGCCGAGGCCGAGATCGGCGCCCCCGCCTCGCTCGCCTTCGTCGCCGGCTCGCTCGTCGACGAAGCCCGCCGCTTCCGCGCCGAGATCGCCCGCGACGAAAAGCCCGCCGGCTCGGCCCGCAGCCTGACGGCCTCCGGCGACGAGAAGCTGCGCATGGGCGACGCGCGCGGCGCGGCAAGCGACTATCGCGGCGCGCTGCGCTTCACACCCGACGACGCCGGCCTCTGGGCGAAGCTCGCCGAGGCGACCGTCGGCGTCGAGCCCGCCAACTATTCCGACCGCATGACCCTGCAGCGGCAGGGCACGTCGGCCGCCTATAACGGCTACCTGCTGACCCGCACCGCCAGCCAGCGGGCGAAGGCGCTGGCGACGCTGGCGCGCACGCTGGAGAAGCGCGAGCTCTACCGCCCGGCGATCCAGGCCTATGAGGCGAGCCTCGAATTCGGCTCCGATGCCGGCATCGCCGCCACGCTCGCCGCGCTGCGCGAGCGCTACGGCTTCCGCGTCGTGGACAACACCATCGATTCCGACACCGCCTCGCCCCGCGCCTGCGTCCAGTTCTCCGAGGAACTGGTGAAGACCGGCGTCAACTATGCCGATTTCGTCACGCTCGACGGCCGGCCGGCGCCCGCCGTGGTGCCAGGCGACCGCCAGCTCTGCGTCGAAGGCCTGCAGCATGGCGGGCGCTATCGCGTCGTCATCCGCTCCGGCCTGCCGGCGGCCATCGGCGAGACGATCCGCAACCCGGTCAGCCTCGACATCTATGTGCGCGACCGCACGCCCTCGATCCGCTTCACCGGCGACAGCTTCGTGCTGCCTTCCGCCGCCCGGCGCGGCGTGCCGCTTGTCAGCGTCAACACCGATGTCGCCGACGTCGCCATCTACCGCGTCGGCGCGCGCAGCCTGGCGCGCCTCGTCACCTCGAACGATTTCCTGCGCCAGCTCGACAGCTACGAGATCGGCAATATCCGCGACGACATCGGCGCCCCGGTCTGGACCGGCCAGATCGACATCGTCTCCGAGCTCAACAAGGAGATCACCACCAGCTTCCCGATCGACGAGGCGCTGCCCAGCCGGCAACCCGGCATCTACGTGCTGACCGCCAGCCCGAAGGACAGCAAGGCCGAAGACTGGAGCTCGAAAGCCACCCAGTTCTTCGTCGTCTCCGACATCGGCCTCACCACCTATACCGGCGAGGACGGGCTGACGGTCTTCGCCCGCGCCCTGTCGGATGCGGAGGTCATGCCGCAGGTCGAGCTGACCCTGCTCGCCCGCAACAACGAGATCCTCGGCACGACGACCACCGACGACGAAGGCAAGGCCGTGTTCACCGCCGGCCTGACCCGCGGCGAGGCCGGACAGGCGCCGGCGGTGCTGCTGGCGCGGCGCGGCGCGGAGGATTTCGTCTTCCTCGACATGACCCGTGCCGGCTTCGACCTGTCGGACCGCGGCGTCACCGGCCGCGCCGCACCGGGCGCTCTCGACGTGTTCGCCTGGACCGAGCGCGGCATCTACCGCGCCGGCGAGACGGTCCATGCCGCCGCCCTCGCCCGCGACGACACTGCCAGGGCGGTGGACGCGCTGCCGCTGACCTTCATCTTCACCCGGCCCGACGGCGCGGAGGACCGCCGCCTCGTGGCCGACAGCGCCGCGCTCGGAGGCTATGCCGTCGACCTGCCGCTGCAGTCGAATGCGATGCGCGGCACATGGAATCTCGCCGTCCATGCCGATCCCAAGCAGCCGGCCATCGCCGAGGCGAAGTTCCTCGTCGAGGACTTCGTGCCCGAGCGCATCGAGTTCGACCTGACCACCGAGGACGAGGAGATCGCCGTCGGCGACGTGGCCGAGGTCGAGGTCGATGGCCGCTTCCTCTACGGCGCGCCGGCGTCCGGCCTCGGGCTGGAGGGCGAAGTATCGGTCGTGACGCTGCGCGAATGGGAGGCTTTCCCCGGCTACCAGTTCGGCCTCGCCGACGAGGAGATCGACGACTACGCCAACGTCACCCAGCTCGAGGACCTTCCCGTCACCGACGAGGACGGCAAGGCGACGCTGGAGGTCCCCGTCCTCAGCGCGCCTTCGACCACCCGCCTGCTCGGCGCCGAACTGACCGTGCGCATGCGCGAGGGCGCCGGCCGCGCCGTGGAGCGCAAGCTTGACATCGGCATCCGGCCCGAAAGCGACATGATCGGCATCCGCCCCGATTTCAGCGGCGGCGAGGTGCCGGAAGGCTCCGTCGCGGCCTTCAACGTGATCGGCGTCGATCCGGACGGCGAACGCACCGCGCTCCCGGATGTCTCCTGGGAGCTGGTGCGCGTCACCCGCAATTACCAGTGGTATCGCAGCGGCGACAACTGGCAGTACGAGCCGGTCACCTTCACCACCAAGGTCGCGGACGGCAAGCTCTCGCTCGCCACCGACCGCGAGGGCCGCATCTCCGCGCCGGTGGAATGGGGCCGCTACCGCCTCGAAGTCTTCTCGTCCCGCGGCGACGGCCCGACCTCCAGCGTCGAGTTCAATGCCGGCTGGTTCGTGGAGGCGACCTCCACCGAGACGCCGGACGGGCTCGAGATCGCGCTCGATCGCGCCAGCTACGCGCCGGGCGAAACCGCTCGGCTGCAGATCAGCCCGCGCTTCGCCGGCGAGGTGCTGGTAACGGTGGGATCGGAGCGCCTGCTCCACTCCTTCACCGCCGCCGTGCCGGCCGAAGGCGCGACGCTCGACCTTCCCGTCAGCGCCGACTGGGGCGCGGGCGCCTATGTCACCGCCACGCTCTACCGGCCCGGCAATGCGCAGGAAAGCCGCATGCCCATGCGCGCCATCGGCGTGAAATGGCTGTCGGTCGATCCCGGCGCGCGCAAGCTCGATGTCAAGCTGGAGACCGTCGCGCAGACGCGCCCGCGCCAGCCGCTCTCCATCCCCGTCTCCGTGCCGGGTGCCGCCGGCGAGCGCGCCTATGTCGCGGTCGCGGCCGTCGATGTCGGCATCCTCAACCTCACCGCGTACAAGGCGCCCGACCCGGCCGGCTGGTATTACGGCCAGCGCCAGCTCGGCCTCGAACTGCGCGACCTCTACGGCCGCCTGATCGACGGCTCGCTGGGCACCGCCGGCCGCATCCGCACCGGCGGCGACGGCGGCGGCATGGCGATCCAGGGCCAGCCGCCCAAGGAAAAGCTCGTCGCCTTCTTCGAAGGGCCGGTGGAGCTCGACGCCGAGGGCCGCGCCACGGTCGCCTTCGACATTCCGCAGTTCAACGGCACGGTGCGGGTCATGGCGGTCGCATGGACCGACGATGCCGTCGGCTCCGGCCAGTCCGACGTGATCGTGCGCGAGCCGGTCGTGGTCACCGCCAGCCTGCCCCGCTTCATGGCGCCGGGCGACACGGCCCAGCTCACGCTCGAAATCGCCAATACCGACGGTCCCGCCGGCGACTATGCGCTGACCGTTGAAACCGATGGCGGCGTCGAGGCGACAGCGAAGGAAACGGTCGCGCTCGACGCCGGCCAGCGCCGCACCGTGACGGTGCCGCTCGTCGCCGCCTCCACCGGCACCGCCGACCTCACCGTTCGCCTTGCCCATGCGGGCGGCACGCAGATCATGCATGATCTGTCGCTGCCGGTGCGGCCGGGCGCCATGCCCATCACCACGCGCCGCGTGATCAACCTCGCCGCTGGCCAGAGCCTGCGGGTGGATGACGGCCTGCTGGCCGACAGCGTGCTCGACGGCGCCTCCGTCAGCATCGGCGTCACGCCGATCGCGGCCTTCGACATCCCCTCGCTGCTGATGAGCCTCGACCGCTACCCCTACGGCTGCGCCGAGCAGACCACGAGCCGGGCGCTGCCCTTGCTCTACGTGTCGGAACTGTCGGCGCAGTCAGGCCTCGACGTCGATCCCGACCTGCGCAAGCGGGTGCAGGATTCCATCGAGCGGATACTCGGCTTCCAGTCGTCCAGCGGCAGCTTCGGCCTGTGGGCGCCCGGCTACGGCGATCTCTGGCTCGATGCCTATGTGTCCGACTTCCTCACCCGCGCGCAGGAGCAGAACTATACCGTTCCCGCCGAGGCCATGCGGCAGGCGCTCTCCAACCTGTCGAACCAGATCGCCTACAACACCGACATCGCCGCGCGCGGCCGCGAGATCGCCTATGCGCTCTACGTTCTGGCGCGCAACCGTCGCGCCTCGGCCGGCGACCTGCGCTACTATGTCGACACGCGCCTGGACGAGTTCGCGACGCCGATGGCGCGCGCGCAGCTCGGCGCCAGCCTTGCCCTCTACGGTGACAATGTGCGCGCCGAGAAGGCTTTTGCTTCCGCGCTTCAACAGGCGCGCGCCGCCGATGCCGATCTCAACCGCAACGACTACGGCTCGAAGCTGCGCGACGGCGCCGCGATGCTGGCGCTCGCCGCCGAGACACGCCCCCTCCCCGGCCTCGTGCCGGAGATGATCAGCTATGCGGCCTCGGCAGAGAAGGACAGCCGCACCATGTCCACGCAGGAGCAGGCATGGATGCTGCTGGCCGCCCGCGCCCTCGCCAGCCAGGGCGCCGCCATGAAGCTGGAGATCGACGGCGCGGCGCATGACGGCGCGTGGTCGAAGCGGCTGGAGGGCCCGGCGGTCGCCGCTTCCCCGGTCTCGATCGTCAATCGCGGCAGCGGGCCGGTCGATGCCGTCGTCACCACCGTCGCGCTGCCGGCCGAGCCGCTGCCCGCCGGCGGCAACGGCTTCACCATCGAGCGTGAATATTACACGGTCGACGGCGAGCCGGCGAACATCGGCGAGGCGGTGCAGAACGAGCGCTATGTCGTCGTCATCACCGCGACCGAGGAGAACGAGTGGCCGTCGCGCGTGCTCGTGACCGACCTCCTGCCCGCAGGCTTCGAGATCGACAATCCGAGTATCGTGTCGAGCGCGCAGCTGGCCAATTTCGACTGGCTGGAGCCGACCGAGGTCGCCCATGCCGAGTTCCGCGACGACCGCTTCGTCGCGGCCTTCGACCGCACGGCCGACAGCGCGCGGGAAATGACGCTGGCCTATGTGGTCCGCGCCGTCACGCCCGGCACGTTCGTCCACCCCGCGGCCCAGATCGAGGACATGTACCGTCCGCAGTTCTCCGCGCGGACGTCCGTCGGTGCGTTGGAGGTCACGGAGCAGCGCTGATGACCGGCAGGCGCCTGTCGAGGGCTGAACGCTGGGCGGTCGGGCTCGCGGCGGGCGCGGGCCTGCTCGCCATGGTCGTGGCGGCGCTGCCGGCGCTCGACGGCGCCTTCCCGCCCCCGCTCGGCCCGAAGCCGCTCTCGGTGGAGGTGCTCGACCGCGACGGCAAGGTCCTGCGCAGCTACATGGCAGCCGACGGCGCGTGGCGCATGCCGGTCTCGCTCGACAAGGTCGATCCGCATTTCATCGACATGCTGATCGCCTATGAGGACAAGCGTTTCTGGGACCATGAGGGCGTCGATCCGCTCGCAGTGCTGCGCGCCGCGAGTCAGCTCGTCACCCACGGCCGCATCGTCTCGGGCGGCTCCACCATCACCATGCAGCTCGCCCGCCTGATCGAGCCGCGCGAAAGCCGCTCGCTTTGGGCGAAGATCCGGCAGTCGCTGCGGGCGCTGCAGATCGAGCAGCACCTCACCAAGCGCGAGATCCTGGAGCGCTACCTGACGCTGGCGCCCTATGGCGGCAATATCGAGGGCATCCGCGCCGCCTCGCTGGCATGGTTCGGCAAGGAGCCCTATCGCTTCACGGTGGCCGAAGCGGCGATGCTCGTGGCGCTGCCGCAATCGCCCGAGGCGCGCCGACCCGACCGCAACCCGGCCCGCGCCGAGGCCGCACGCGACCGCGTGCTCGCCCGCATGGTCGCCGCCGGCACGATGGACGAGTCGGAAGCCGACCGCGCCATGTCGGTCGCCGTCCCGACCAGCGGCCGCCGCGAAATGCCGGCCTTCGCGCCGCATGCGGCGGATGCCGCGCTGCGCGCCGATCCGGGCAAGCCGTCCTACACGCTGACCCTGCGCCAGCCGGTTCAGGAAGCGCTGGAGCAGGTCGCTCGCGAGGCCGCGCGCCGCATCGGGCCGCGCATCTCGGTCGCCATGGTCATGGCGGATGCGCGCACCGGCGACATCGTCGCCGAGGTCGGTTCCTCCGACTTCCGCAATGCCAGCCGGACCGGCTGGGTGGATATGACGCGCGCGTGGCGCTCGCCCGGCTCGACGCTGAAACCCTTCATCTACGGCCTCGCCTTCGAGGAAGGGCTGGTGGCGCAGCAGACCCTCATCGAGGACAGCCCCGCAAGCTTCGCCGGCTACCGGCCGCGCAATTTCGACATGGGCTATATGGGCGAGGTCAGCGTGCGCGATGCGCTCCAGCTTTCGCTCAACGTCCCCGCCATCCGCCTGCTCGATTCCGTCGGTTCGGTGCGGCTCGCCGCGCGCTTCGGTCAGGCCGGCATCAACGCGAAGCTGCCCGCCGGCGAGGCGCCGGGGCTGGCGATCGGCCTCGGCGGCGTCGGCATCACGCTGCGCGATCTCGTCCAGCTCTATACCGGCCTCGCCAATCAGGGCTTCGCCACCGCGCTGCACGACAGGCCGGAACTGCCCCGCAGCGCCCGCCTGCTCGAACCGGCGGCAGCCTGGCAGGTCGCCGACATCCTCGCCGGCGTTCAGCCGCCGCGCACCGCGCCGAAGCTCGCCATCGGCTACAAGACCGGCACCAGCTACGGCTATCGCGACGCATGGTCCGTCGGCTTCGACGGCCGCCATGTGCTCGGCGTCTGGGTCGGCCGGCCGGATAGCAGCGCGGTGCCGGGCATCTCCGGCTTCGAGACGGCAGCACCCATCCTGTTCGAGGCCTTCGCCCGCTCCGGCATCACCGTCACGCCCTTCGCCGCGCCGCCGCGCGGCGCAATCCGCACCGCCCGCGCCGACCTGCCCGTCACCATGCGCCGCTTCCGCGGCGAGGCCGAGCGTCAAGGCGGCGGCAGCCGGGTCGTCGAGGCGGCGCCCCGCATCGTCTTCCCGCCGCAGGGCGCGCGCCTCGCGCTGCTGGACCCCGCCACCGGCGAGCCGGGCGAGATGATGCTGAAATTGCAGGGCGGCCGCGCGCCGTTCCGCTGGCTGGCCAACGGCCGCCCCCTCGCCGACCGCGCCCGCCGCCGCGCCGCCCACTGGCAGCCGGACGGCATGGGCTATTCAACCCTGACTGTCATCGACGCCGCCGGCCGCGCGGCGAGCGTGCGGGTGTTTGTGGAGTAGTCTTGCAAGGGACGCCCGATTCCGCTTCCTGATTCGACTCGCAACACCATTTTTGCTTTCCTGACCGCTGGGGCGGGAGGAAAATGATGAGATTGCTTGTCGTCGCGGCGGCTGCATTGGTATCGGCGTGTCACACAACATCTTCTCTGGATGCGCGGCCCCGCTTTAGTGTTGGCGCGACCCAGGAATTACGCGACGCATCGGATGGTGCAACTGACAGCCCGGCGCTTTGGGCAGCGGTGGCGCTGGCCACCTTCGCGCTTTCAGCGTTGGGCAGCAACAATCGATGGCGCTGAAGTCCATCCCATTTCGACATGATTAAAAAAAAGCCGTCGGCGCTGGACCGACGGCTTTTGGTGTTCAGCTGAAGCGAAAAACTCAGTCCAGTTCGCCGAGATCCCGCACCGCGCCCCGTGCCGCGCTCGTCGCGAAGGCCGCGTAGGCTTTCAGCGCCGCGCTCACCTTGCGCTTGCGCGGATGCGCCGGCTTCCAGCCAAGCTTGTCCTGCTCGTGGCGGCGCTGCGCCAGCTCGTCGTCGGACACCTTGAGGTGGATGGTGCGGTTGGGGATGTCGATCTCGATCGTGTCGCCCTCGCGCACCAGGCCGATCGTGCCGCCTTCCGCCGCCTCGGGCGAGGCATGGCCGATCGACAGGCCCGAGGTTCCGCCCGAGAAGCGGCCGTCGGTGATGAGCGCGCAGGCCTTGCCGAGCCCCTTCGACTTCAGATAGCTGGTCGGATAGAGCATTTCCTGCATGCCCGGCCCGCCGCGCGGGCCCTCATAGCGGATCACTACCACGTCGCCGGGATTGATCTTGTTCGACAGGATCGCATGCACGGTGTCGTCCTGGCTCTCGAAAACCCGCGCCGGACCCGTGAACTTCAGGATGCTGTCGTCCACGCCGGCCGTCTTCACGATGCAACCGTCGATGGCGATGTTGCCCTTGAGCACGGCAAGGCCGCCATCCTTCGAGAACGGATGTTCCGGGCTGCGGATGACGCCCTTCTCGCGATCGAGGTCGAGCGCGTCCCAGCGCCGCTCCTGGCTGAAGGCCACCTGCGTCGGCACGCCGCCCGGGGCGGCCATGTAGAACTTGCGCACGCTGTCGGAATTGGTGCGGCTCACATCCCAGCGGTCGAGCGCGTCGCCAAGGGTAGAGCTGTGCACGGTCGGGCAGTCGCGGTTGATGAGGCCGCCGCGGTCGAGCTGGCCGAGGATCGCCATGATGCCGCCGGCCCGGTGCACGTCCTCCATGTGGACGTTCGCCACCGCCGGCGCGACCTTGGACAGGACCGGCACCTTGCGCGACAGCGCGTCGATGTCGTCCATGGTGAAGTCGATGCCGCCCTCGACCGCCGCAGCCAGGATGTGCAGCACCGTATTGGTCGAGCCGCCCATGGCGATGTCGAGCGACATGGCGTTCTCGAACGCCTGCTTGCTGGCGACGTTGCGCGGCAGCACGCTCTCGTCCTCCTGCTCGTAATAGCGCTGGCACAGGTCCACCACGAGATGGCCCGCCTCGACGAAGAGGCGCTTGCGGTCGGCATGGGTGGCCAGCGTCGAGCCGTTGCCGGGCAGCGACAGGCCGAGCGCCTCGGTCAGGCAGTTCATCGAATTGGCGGTGAACATGCCCGAGCAGGAGCCGCAGGTCGGGCAGGCCGAGCGCTCGATGGCCTGCACCTCCTCGTCGCTGACCTTGTCGTCGGCGGCCGCCACCATGGCGTCGATCAGGTCGACGGCGGTCACCTTGTCCTTCCACACCACCTTGCCGGCCTCCATCGGCCCGCCGGAGACGAAGACGGCGGGGATATTGAGCCGCATCGCGGCCATCAGCATGCCGGGCGTGATCTTGTCGCAGTTGGAGATGCAGACCATGGCGTCGGCGCAATGCGCGTTGACCATGTATTCGACCGAGTCGGCGATCAGCTCGCGCGACGGCAGCGAATAGAGCATGCCGTCATGGCCCATGGCGATGCCGTCGTCCACGGCGATCGTGTTGAACTCCTTGGCCACGCCGCCCGCCGCCTCGATCTCGCGCGCCACGAGCTGGCCGAGATCCTTCAGGTGCACATGCCCCGGCACGAATTGCGTGAACGAGTTCACCACCGCGATGATCGGCTTGCCGAAATCGGTGTCCTTCATGCCGGTGGCGCGCCAAAGGCCGCGGGCACCGGCCATGTTGCGGCCGTGGGTGGTGGTTCTGGAACGGTAGGCAGGCATGGCGTTTCCTTGCGTCGGCTAGGCCTTGAACATCGCATTTAGCGCGGATCGGGTGTGTCCCGCAATACCGTAACGTACCGTACGTTACGGTACGCTGTCCAGCCCGGCAGAGGCCGGAACAGGCATGGCCGATCGTGCAGGACTCCACCTTGTCCGCCTGCGCGACGACGATTGTCCACCGCCGTGAAAGCCGGCACTTCGGCACGCCATATCCGCCGGCTTTGTGGTAATCACCTTCATGTGACATCCACCGACCGGACAGCGATATGATAGTCGATCTCAGCACCATCATCGCCGCGCGCAGCGCAGATGCGCCCGAACGCCGCGCCGCCGAGGCGCGCGACCGCGCCGATCCGCTGGCGGGCCTGCGGGCGCGTTTCGCCCTGCCCGAAGGCGAGATCTATCTCGACGGCAATTCGCTGGGCGCGATGCCGAAGGCGGCGCCGCAACTGATGGCCGCCGAGATGGAAGAAGGCTGGGGCAAGGACCTGATCCGCAGCTGGAACAGCCGCGACTGGCACATGCTGCCGGTGACCACCGGCGACCGGCTCTCGCCCCTGATGGGCGCGCAACCGGGCGAGGTGCTGGTGGCGGATTCCACCTCTGTCAACCTCTACAAGCTCGCCTGCGCCGCGCTGCACATGCGCCCTGCCCGAGAGACCATCATTTCCGAGGCGAACAATTTTCCCAGCGACATCCACATCCTGCAGGGCATCGTGCGCGACATGTTTGCGCAGAAGCGCATCGCGCTGGCCGGCGACGACGACGAAAGCGTGCTCGCCCTTCTCGGCGCGGATACCGCGCTCGTCTGCCTCTCGCACGTCAACTACCGCACAGGGCGCCTGCGCGACATGGCCCGCCTCACCCGCGCCGCCCACGACGCCGGCGCGCTGGTCATCTGGGACCTCGCCCATTCGCTCGGCGCCCTGCCCGTCGATCTCGATGGCTGCGACGCCGATTTCGCCGTCGGCTGCTCCTACAAATATCTGAACGGCGGCCCCGGCGCGCCGGCATGGCTGTTCGTCGCGCGCCGCCATCTGGCCGAGGCGCGCAATCCGCTGACCGGCTGGCAGGGCCATGCCACGCCCTTCGCCTTCGACATCCACTACCGCCCGGCGGAAACGATCGAGAAATTCCGCTGCGGCACGCCGCCGGTGCTTGCCTACCTGCCCTTGCTGGAAAGCCTGTCGATCTTCCGCCAGACCGGCATGGACGCGCTGCGCGAAAAATCCCTCGCCCTCACCGGCGCCTTCATGGAGCTGTGCGACGGCCTGCTCGCCGGCCACGGTTTCGAACTCGTCACGCCCCGCGCCGGCGCGGAGCGCGGCAGCCAGGTGGCGCTCACCCACGAAAACGGCTGGCCGATCATGCAGGCGCTGATCGCGGCAGGCGTCATCGGCGATTTCCGCGCCCCCGACATACTGCGCTTCGGCTTCACGCCGCTCTACACCAGCCATGCCGACGCCTGGGCCGCGGCAGCCACGCTCGCCGCCATCATGGAGACGGGAATCTGGAAGGACCCGGCCTTCGCCGCGCGCAAGCTCGTGACCTGAGCCCCGCCCGGCGCAATCCGGAAAAGAAAGAGGCGGCTCGCGCCGCCTCTTTTCGTTCTGTCGGGCCAAGGCCTCAGTTCGACATCTGGTTCGGCAGGAACAGCACCAGCGACGGCACCAGCACGATCAGCGTCAGCCGGATGATGTCGACGACCACGAAGGGGATGATGCCGCGGAACATGGTCGTCAGCGGCACGTTGCCCACCGCCGCCTTGATGACGAACAGGTTCATGCCGATCGGCGGGCAGATCAGGCCGATCTCCACCACCATGACGATGACGATGCCGAACCAGATCGGGTCGAAGCCGAGCCCGATCACCAGCGGGAAGAAGACCGGGATGGTCAGCAGGATCATCGCCAGTTCGTCGAACACGGCGCCGAGCAGGATGTAGAAGACGATCAGGCCGAAGATGACGCCGAGCGGCGGCAGGCCGAGCGAGTTGATCGCGTTCACCACCGCCGACGGCACGCCCGCGACATTGATGAAGTTGGCGAAGATCAGCGCGCCGATCAGGATCGACATCAGCATCGCCGTCGTGCGGATGGTCGCGGCGAGGATGGTGAACAGCGAGCGGATCGTCAGCGAGCGCCGCAGCAGCGCGATGATGAACGCGCCCGCCGCGCCGATGCCCGCGGCCTCGGTGGCCGTGAAGACGCCCAGATAGATGCCGCCCATGACGATGAGGAACAGGAGCAGGATCAGCCAGACCTGGCTGAACGCCCTCAGCTTGTCCTGCCGCGACACCCGGTCGCCGGCCGGGCCGGCCTCGGGGTCGCGCCACACAGTCCAGGCCACCGCGGCAAGATAGAACATGATGCCGAGAATGCCCGGCACCACGCCGGCGATGAACAGCTTGCCGATGCTGGTCTCCGTCATCGAGCCGTAGATGACCATGATCACCGACGGCGGGATGAGGATGCCGAGCGTGCCGCCTGCCGCCACCGACGCGGTGGAAAGCCGGTCGGCATATTTGTAGCGGCGCATCGAGGGCATGGCGATGGAGGTCATCGTCGCCGCCGTGGCGAGGCTGGAGCCCGACACCGCCGCGAAGCCGCCGCAGGCGAGGATGGTCGCCATGGCGAGGCCGCCCTTATAGTGCCCCACCGCCGCGTTCGACGCGGCGTAGAGCTCGCGCGACAGGCCCGAATGGTTGATCAGGTTGCCCATCAGCACGAAGAGCGGCAGCACCGAAAGGCTGTAGGAGCTCAGCGTGTCCCAGACGATCTGGGCGCTCATCGCGCCGGCGGGGTTGAAACCCACCATCATCCAGAAGCCGATGAAGCCGATGATGCCCATCGCGAAGGAAAGCGGCATTCCGACAAAGAGCAGGACGAAGAGTGCTCCGAAGCCGACGAGGGTAGCGGTCATTTGCGGGACTGCCTTTGATAAAGTGCGATTTCGTAGAGGACGTTGATCAGCGCGAAGACCGCCGCGAGCGCCAGCATCGCGGTGCCGAGCCAGGCGACGTAGCCGATCGGGAAGCGCACCGTGGAGGTGATCTCGCCATAGCTGATGAAGCGCGCCGACAATGTCGACAGCCGCCATGAAAGGTAGCCGAGGCAGCCGGCGATCACCAGCATGACGATCACGTCGCGCGCCAGCTTGGCGCCGCCCCGGAAGACGTTCTCCACCAGGTCGACGGTGATGTGCAGGCCGCGCAGCGTCACCGAGGGTATGCCGAAGAAGACCACGGTCGCCATGGCGAGCTGGGTGATCTCGAAGGCGAAGCCGAGCGGCGCGTTGAACAGGTAGCGTCCGAGCACGTCGGTGAATGTCATCACCATCATGCCGAGCAGCACGATGCCCGCCGCGATGATGCAGATCTGGTCGGCGAGCCGCAGCAGCGCGTTGCGCGGCTCGATCCCCTGGTCGCCGCCCTCTATGGGCGTCGTTTCCTCAATACCGGTCATGTCCGGGTTCCTGTCGGTGGTCTGGTTGGAGATTGCGGAAAGGCCGGCGCGGTGTCCCGCGCCGGCCGGTCGTGGATCAGTGCTTTTCGAGGGCGGCGGCTTCCTTGCGCACCAGCTCCAGCGCGGCCTTGCCGTCGACGCCGAGGCCGTCGGCGTCCTTGATCCAGCTCTGGTCGATGGCGGTGAGCTTCTCGCGCATCGCCGAGACGAACGCGTCGTCGGCGGTGATCATCTCGACGCCGTCTTTCTCGACCACGGCCATCGCCGCCTGGTCGGCCGCGTCGAAGGTCTGCCCGCCGAGCTTGGCGAGCTCCATGCCCGACACGCTCATGATCGCGTCCTGGTCTTCCTTCGACAGGCTGTCGAACTTGTCCTTGTTCATCACCGCGAACCAGACCGACGAATAGAAGCCGCCCGGAATGAGCGTCGCATGCTTGATGACGCCGCCGAGATTGAAGCTCGGATAGGCTTCGAGCGGCAGCAGCGTGCCGTCGGCGACGCCGGTAGAGAGGATCTCGTAGACCTCGTTGGCCGGCACCGCGACGTTCACGCCGCCGAGCACGGTGTTGATGTCCTGGATGATGCCGCCGCCGACGCGGAACTTCTTGCCCGCATAGTTGGCCAGGCTCTTCACCGCGCCGGCCTTGCCGGTGGTCAGGATGCGGCCGGCGCCATGCGCGTAGAGGCCGAGGAGCTGTACGTCCTTGAACTCGTTCGCCTTGGCGAAATACTGCTCATGGGCCTTCCACAAGGCGACCGACCGCGCCTCGCCGCTCTGCGCGACGAAAGGCAGCTCCGCCGCGCCGACCAGCTTGAAGCGGCCGGGCGTGTAGCCGGTCACGCCGAAGGTGATGTCGACGATGCCGTCGACGGCGAGATCGTACTGGCGCGGCGGCGCGCCCAGCGAGGCGTCGGTCAGCTCGACCTTGATGTTGCCCTTGCTCGCCGCCGCCACCTTCTCGGCCCACGGCTTCATCGTGCCGATGAGCTGGCTGTGCGTCGGCGGCAGCCAATTGTTCATGCGCAGCACGGTTTCCGCGCTGGCGCCCGGCAGCGTGAGGCCGCCCGAGATCAGCAGCGCCGCACCCGCGACGGCACCTTTCATCCAGTTGAAATGGATCATCGTTTCCTCCCTGGTCGGCTTGGAGGCTCTCACCCCCAGCCCTTTTGGTTGCGCCTCGGCACATGCCTTGCAGGCCTGCGCCGCCCCTTGCCTCAAGGTCAGCGCCCGCGGAACCTTCTCCTCACCTGCGGGCGCCAACTGTATGAGAATGTTATATTCTGTGGCGCGTCCCTTATGCTGTTCAGTTTACGCGCCGAAAAGCAAGTCTTTGCTGGCCGCCGCTCACTTCTTCTTGCCGACAGCCACGTCGCGCCATGCCTGGTAGGCGACGGTGTGGTCCTTCTCGCCGCCCATCGTGGCGCGCGCCTTCTCCCACCAGGCGTTGGTCTGTGCCACCAGCGGCAGGTCCGCATCGAGCGCCACCGCGAGGTCGGCGGCGATCTTCACGTCCTTGGCCAGCAGGGCCAGCCCGAAGCCGGACTTGAACGCGCCCGTCAGCACCTCGTTCTTGATCGTGCTCTCGGTGGAGAAGTTGCGTCCCGTGGACACGTTCATGATGTCCAGCGCCACCTTGGTGTCGAGGCCGAACTTCTCGGCCAGGATCAGCGCCTCGGAGCCCGCCGCGAAGCCGGCGCCGGCGACATAGTTGTTGAGCGCCTTCATGGCATGGCCCGAGCCGACGCCACCGGTCTCGAAGATCTTGGAGCCCATCGCCTCGAGCACGGTCTGCGCCCGCTCGCGGTCGGCCTTGTTGTCGTTGCCGACCATCAGCGTCAGCGTGCCGTCGGTGGCGCGCGGCACGGCGCCCGACACCGGCGAATCGATGAAGCCGATGCCCTTGGCCGACAGCGCCTTCGCCAGTTCCTTGGAGCCAACCGGCTCGGACGAGCTCATGTCGATGACCAGCGCGCCCTTGGCGAGATGGCTGGAAAGCGCGTCCGGACCGTCGAGCATCACCGCCCGCACGATCGCGCCGGTCGGCAGCATGGTCACCACGATGTCGCTCGCCGTGCCGAGCTCGGCCAGCGAGGCCGCGGGCTTGGCGCCGATCTTGTCGGCATGCGCCTTCGTGCGCGCCTGATCGACGTCGAACACCGTCAGCGGGAAGCCCGCCTTGGCCAGGTTGGCCGACATCGGCGTGCCCATATTGCCGAGCCCCACGAATCCCACGCGCGGCTTGCTGGCGGATGTTGTCACTTGAATACCTCCCGTCATATTGAATCGCCGGAGGGTCGTCGCGCGCCTTGAGCGCTGGAAAGGAGCGGCCCCGCTTTGCGGGCGACACGCAGACTTGCCAACTCGTGCCCTCCCAGCACCGAAGCGGCCGCATCGTCGCGCGATGGCTTGCATTCAACAATAAGATACAATTCATTCCTGACATGAAAATTTCCGATCTGCCCGGCATCGACTTCCGCTCCCTGCACGCGCTGAAGCTCGTCCACGACCTGCGCTCCTTCTCGGAAGCGGCGGCGCGGCTGGGCCAGAACCAGTCCACCATCAGCTACACGATCGGGCGTCTGCGCGAGGCGTTCGACGATCCCCTCTTCGTCCGCCAGGGACGCGGCATCGCGCCGACGCAGCGCTGCGTCGACATCGTGCTGGGCATCGAGCGCCTGTTCGACCAGCTGGCCGAGATCACCGAACCGGTCGAGTTCGATCCGGCCGAGGCCAATGTCTCGGTGACGATCTCCTGCAACCACTATGAGCGCGCGGTCATCATCCCCCGCGTCGTGCGGCGCATGCGCAAGGAAGCGCCCGGCATCCGCCTGAAGATCATCCAGGCCAAGATGCATGGCCAGCAGCAGCTCCGCCTCGGCGAGTGCGACCTGCTTCTGTCGCCCACCAGCGTCGAGGGCGACGGGCTGTTCCGCCGCGTGCTGATCGAGGACCACTATGTCTGCCTGATGGACCCCGGCAATCCGCTCGCCGCCGCCGGCCTGACGCGCGAGGCCTACGCCGCAGCCAACCACGTCTTCGTGTCCTACGAGGGCAACTGGCGGCCGACCTATCTCGACATGTTCGACGAGCACGGCATCGTGCCCAGCATCATCGTCGACCTGCCGACCACCGGCGAGGTCGGACGCCTCGTTTCCGGCACCGACCTCGTCGCCACGGTGACCAACATGCTGGCGCGGAGCTACGGGCAGAATCTCGCCATCCGGCCCTGCCCTTTCGAGGCGCGCGTGCGCTGCTACCAGTACTGGACCACCCGCACCAACCGCTCGCGCGCCTATCGCTGGCTGCGCGATCTCATCGCCGCCGAGGCCAGCGCCGCGGTGGAGGAAGCGCGTATGGCGGGCTAGGGCTGCGGAGCGGAGACATTCCGGAACCGCCGTAGGTTCATCACCCTCACGGCATGGATCCTCGGGTCAAGCCCGAGGATGACGAAGGTGGGGAGCAATTATTGCCAATCTCCAACGTCCATGCCTGACACCAACCTTACTGCATTCGTCATCCTCGGGCTTGACCCGAGGATCCATGCCGTGAGGGTGACGAAGCGTGATCGGGTGCAAGTGAGGAGGCTTCACCATCACGCGCCGAGATCGCCGCGACTACACTATCCCCGCATCCATCCCAGCGTCTCGTCGGTGCGCCGGCTCGGCCGGTATTCCGCGCCGACCCAGCCCTCGTAGCCCGAGGCGTCGATGGCGGCGAAGACGGCCGCATGGTCGATCTCGCCGGTGCCCGGCTCGTGACGGCCCGGCACGTCGGCAAACTGGACATGCGCGATCTTCGGCAGCGCGGCGCGGAACCCGTCGAGCAGCCGCCCCTCGGTCATCTGCCGGTGGTAGAAATCAAACTGCAGGCCGAGGTTCGGCCGCCCCGCATCGGCGAGGATCGCCAGCGCGTCGCCGGTCCGGCTGACGAGATAGCGCGGCACGTCATGCGCGTTGCACGGCTCCATCATCACCGTCACGCCGTCGGGCCCGAACGCATCCGCCGCGCGGCGCAGATTGTCCACCAGCGTGGCGCGGGCCCGCGCCGGCGCGACGCCCGCCGGCAGGCAGCCCGCCAGCACGTTGACGCGCTTCGCGCCGAGCGCGGCGGCATGGTGGCGCGCCTGCGCGATCGCCTCGGTGAAGGCGGCCTCCCGCCCCGGCACGCAGGCCAGCCCGTCGCCGCCGGCGGTCAGGTCGCCTGCCGGCAGGTTGATCAGCACCACCTCCACGCCGGCGGCCTGCGCGCGCCGGGCGAGCTCATCGGCCTCCCACGCATAGGGGAACTGCACGTCGACGCCGCGGAAGCCGAGATCGGCAGCCGCTTGGAAGCGGTCGGGGAAGTCGTATTCCGCCAGCATCATGCTGACATTGATGGAAAAGCGCGGCATGGGAAATATGAGAAACGGGCGTGACCGGATGATGGGTCATGAGTATGACATGGCTGTGCCCCGAGGCAACCGGGCGGCGAGGACGGAGACGGACATGGTCAAGGAAGGCGATCTTCTGTGGAAGGGCGACGCGGCGTGGAACAGCACGGCCCAGCCGGCCCTGTTCATGGACTGGCTGCGCCGGGAGCGCGGCCGCGACTTCGCCGGCTATGCCGATCTCCAGGCCTGGTCCACCGCCGACATCGACGGCTTCTGGGCCGCGATCTGGGACTACTTCGACATCATCTCCGACAACGGCTATGACGCCGTGCTCGGCCGGCGCGACATGCCCGGCGCCGAATGGTTCCCGGGCAGCCGCGTCAACTATGCCGAGCACATCCTGCGCCGCGAGACGGCCGATCCCGGCCGCACCGTCATCCACCACCTCTCGGAGACGCGCCCGCTGGATTCGATGAGCTGGGGCGAGCTCGGCGGCAAGGTCCGCATCCTCGCCACCCGCCTGCGCGAGATGGGCGTCGTGCCCGGCGACCGCGTCGTCTCCTACATGCCCAACATCCCCGAGACGATCGTCGCCTGCCTCGCGGTCACCGCGATCGGCGCGATCTGGTCGTCGGCCGCACCCGAATTCGGCGTCAAGACCGTGGCCGACCGCTTCTCGCAGATCGCGCCGAAGGTCATCTTCGCCGCGGACGGCTATCGCTTCGCCGGCAAGGATTTTGCGCGGGCGAAGGAGATCGGCGAGATCATCTCCGGCCTGCCCTCGCTGGAGACGGTCGTCTGGCTCGACTATCTCGGCGGCATCGCCCGGCCGGGCGCGCGCGGCAAGACCTTCATCGACTGGGAGGACGTCACCGCCGGCGCGCCGGTCGCGCCGCAGGATTTCCGCTACGAGCGCGTCGCGCACGACCATCCGCTCTGGATCCTCTTCTCCTCCGGCACCACGGGCCTGCCCAAGGCGATCGTCCACAGCCATGTCGGCGTCATCGTCGAGCACTACAAGTCGGCCGCCTTCCACCTCAATCTCGACGCCTCCTCCTGCATGTTCTTCTATTCCACCACCGGCTGGGTGATGTGGAACACGCTGGCCTGGGGACCGCTGATGGGCGGCAAGGTGGTTCTCTACGACGGCAGCCCGACCCATCCCGGCCCGGACCTGCTGTGGAAGCTGGCCGCCGACACCGGCGCCACCTCCTTCGGCTCCAGCCCCACCTTCGTGGAGAACATGCGCAAGCTCGGCATCCGGCCGGGCGAAAGATACGACCTGTCGGCGCTGGACAACATCTTCCTCGCCGGCTCGCCGGCGACGCCCGAAACCTATGCCTGGTGCTACGACGCGGTGAAGAAGGACATGTGGGTCACCTCGCAGTCCGGCGGCACCGAATTCGCCAGCGGCATCGTCGGCGGCTCTCCCCTGCTGCCGGTCTATGCCGGCGAGATCCAGAGCCCCTGCCTCGGCGTGGACGTTCGCGTCTTCGACGACGAGGGCAAGGAGCTGCATGACGCGGTCGGCGAGATGGTCATCGTCCAGCCCATGCCCTCCATGCCGATCTTCATGTGGGGCGACAAGGACTTCGCAAAATACCGCGAAGCCTATTTCGACACTTTCCCGGGCATCTGGCGCCATGGCGATTTCATGAAGATCAATCCGCATGGCGGGTGCTTCGTCTACGGCCGCTCGGACTCCACCCTCAACCGCTTCGGCGTGCGCATCGGCTCGGCCGAGATCTACCGCACGCTGGAGAACGTTCCCGAGGTGGAGGACAGCCTGATCGTCTGCATCGAGGAGCCCGGCGGCGGCTTCTACATGCCGCTCTTTGTCAGCCTGAAGGACGGCGTCGCCTTCGACGACGCGCTGCTGGCGCAGATCCGCAACCGCCTGCGCACCGAGCGCAGCCCGCGCCACGTGCCCGACGAGGTCCACGCCGTGCCTCAGATCCCCTACACGCTGACCGGCAAGAAGATGGAGGTGCCGGTGCGCAAGCTGCTGATGGGCTGGCCGGTCGAGAAGGCCTACAGCCCCGACGCCATGCGCGCTCCTGCCGCCATGGACTGGTTCCTGGATTTCGCCGGGAAGCGCCGCGCCAACGCCGCGCGCGACGGGCTCTATGCCAGCCTGAAGCAGGGAGCGTAGGCGTCTCGCTGGCGCGGTGCGTCCTTCGAGGCTCGCCCTCCCGGCTCATCGCTTTTCACCTGAAGCGCTCTGCGGGCTCGCACCTCAGGATGAGGGAGGTTGGTGCCAATCAAGCCCTCGTAGGTGGGTTGGATCAACCTACCCCCCTCATCCTGAGGTGCGAGCGGAGCGAGCCTCGAAGGACGCACCAAGGCATCGCACGCAAGGCCGGATTCGAGTCCGATTCCAGCCCCTTGGCCGCCGCGCCTGAATCTCTACCGGAGCTTCAGCAGCTTGATGGCGTTTTCCTTGAGCACCAGCTCGCGGACATTGTCGCGGATGTCGAGGCCCTCGAAATCGGCCAGCCAGCGGTCGGGCGTGATTGCCGGCCAGTCCGAGCCGAACAGCATTTTGTGCTTCAGGATCGTGTTCGTGTACTGGATCAGGATCGGCGGGAAGTATTTCGGCGACCAGCCCGACAGGTCGATATAGACGTTGGGCTTGTGG
>Ga0182742_1000285_pt1 | contig 89399 bp, 77 predicted proteins | sample eDN5th37CBELigMG_FD_128880 | JGI IMG/M metagenome (GOLD analysis project Ga0182742, IMG submission 128880) | Enriched Miracle-Growth compost microbial communities from Emeryville, California, USA - eDNA 5th pass 37_C BE-Lig MG (version 2)... ...
CCGGAACCGCGTCAAGCGGCAGATGGAGAAGACCCAGCGCGAGTACTACCTGAACGAGCAGCTCAAGGCGATCCAGAAGGAGCTGGGCGAGGGCGAGGACGGCAAGGACGAGGCCGCCGAGCTGGAGGCCAAGATCAAGGCCACCAAGCTTTCCCCCGAGGCGCGCGACAAGGCGATGGGGGAGCTGAAGAAGCTCCGCTCCATGTCGCCCATGAGCGCCGAGGCGACGGTGGTGCGCAACTACCTCGACTGGATCCTCTCCATCCCCTGGAAGAAGAAGTCGAAGGTCCGCAACGACCTGGCCAAGGCCGAGGCGGTGCTGGACGCCGACCACTACGGGCTGGACAAGATCAAGGAGCGGATCCTGGAGTACCTGGCGGTGCAGTCGCGCTCGCCGAAGATCCGTGGGCCCATCCTGTGCCTGGTTGGCCCTCCGGGCGTCGGCAAGACCTCGCTGGGCAAGTCGATCGCCAAGGCGACCAACCGCAACTTCGTTCGCATGTCGCTCGGCGGCGTGCGCGACGAGGCGGAAGTGCGCGGCCACCGGCGGACCTATATCGGCTCCATGCCGGGCAAGGTCATCCAGGGCATGAAGAAGGCCAAGACCTCCAACCCGCTCTTCCTGCTGGACGAGATCGACAAGCTCGGCGCCGACTGGCGCGGGGACCCGTCCTCGGCCCTGCTGGAGGTGCTGGACCCGGAGCAGAACTCGACCTTCGCCGACCACTACCTGGAGGTGGACTACGACCTCTCGGACGTGATGTTCGTCACGACGGCCAACAGCCTGCGCATGCCGCAGCCTCTGCTGGACCGCATGGAGATCATCCGCATCCCCGGCTACACCGAGGATGAGAAGGTGCAGATCGCCAAGCGCCACCTGCTGCCCAAGGTCACCGAGGCCAACGGGTTAAAGGAGGGCGAGTGGAGCGTCTCCGACGAGGCCCTGCTGGACCTGATCCGCTACTACACGCGCGAGGCCGGCGTCCGGAACCTTGAGCGCGAGATCGGCGGACTGGCCCGGAAGGCCGTGAAGGAGATCGTCTCCAAGAAGGCCAAGAAGGTCGCGATCACCCGCAAGAACCTCGACAAGTATGCCGGGGTGCGGAAGTTCCGCTATGGCGAGGCCGAGGCCGAGGACATGGTGGGCGTGGTCACCGGCCTGGCTTGGACCGAGGTTGGCGGCGAGATCCTGACCATCGAGTCGGTCATGGTCCCTGGCAAGGGCAAGGTGCAGACCACCGGCAAGCTGGGCGACGTGATGCAGGAGAGCGTCTCCGCGGCCATCTCCTATGTCCGCAGCCGCTCCGCCAGCTTCGGCATCAAGCCGAACGTCTATGACCGGCGGGACATCCATGTGCACGTGCCGGAGGGGGCGACTCCGAAGGACGGGCCGTCGGCTGGCATCGCCATGGCGACCTCGATCGTCTCCGTGCTGACCGGCATCCCCGTGCGCAAGGATGTCGCCATGACCGGCGAGATCACGCTGCGCGGCCGGGTGCTGCCGATCGGCGGGCTGAAGGAGAAGCTGCTTGCGGCGCTGCGGGCCGGCATCACCACGGTGTTCATCCCCAAGGACAACGAAAAGGATCTTGCCGAGATCCCGGACAACGTGAAGAAGGGGCTGACCATCATCCCGGTCGCGCATGTGGACGAGGTGATCAGCAAGGCGCTGGTTCGTGCCCCGGAGGCCATCGACTGGATCGAGCCGGAGGAGGCGCCACCGGCGGCAGCCGACGGCAAGGCCAGCCAGCCGGCCAGCCTGCCGCACTGAACGCAAGGGCTGGGGGGTTCGCCTCCCAGCCCTTTTTCTTTGGCGGCTGCTCTATGGGCCCCTTCCGCGCGCAACCGAAAGCGCGGCGTTGACGGGGCAAAATCCGGTTGCCTAGTGTCCATCTTCAAGCGGGCCGGCTCCGGCTGATCCCGCCCAATCTCAGGCGAGGATGAACCAGGTGAACAAGCAGGATCTCGTCGCGGTTGTCGCGGAGACGGGAGAACTCTCCAAGGCCAAGGCCGGCGAGGTGCTGGACGCGGTGTTCGACGCGATCAGCCAAGCGCTCAAGGCCAAGCAGGAAGTCCGGCTGGTGGGCTTCGGCACCTTCGCCACCTCCAGCCGCAAGGCCGGCAAGGGGCGCAATCCGCGGACCGGCGAGGAGATCGAGATTGCCGCTTCCACGACCGTGCGCTTCAAGGCCGGCAAGGCGCTGAAGGACACGCTCGGCTGAACAGTGGGCGGCAGGGATTCGCAGGAGAGGCCGGCCATAAAGCCGGCCTTTCGCATTTTTGGGCTTTGCGGGGGGTGGGGCAGGGCGCTAATCGCTGCGCCGGAGGGACGGGCACTTAGCTCAGCGGTAGAGCGCCTCGTTTACACCGAGGATGTCGGCGGTTCGAATCCGTCAGTGCCCACTCCGTCCCGCTCCAGCGCAGGCTTGGCCAATCGGTTTCTCCTGCGGATTGATCATCGAAACGCGATTTTCGTTGATTGACAGGGGGGCGGGGCCGGATTATTTCCCCCTCCACGACGCAAGCGGGTGTAGCTCAGTTGGTTAGAGCGCCGGCCTGTCACGCCGGAGGTCGCGGGTTCGAGCCCCGTCACTCGCGCCAGTCGCTTAGAAACGCCGTCCTGGAACTCCAGGGCGGCGTTTCTGACTTTTCGGCCACGCAATTTCAATACTCTGCAATGCCCCAGGGGCTATGGCGAAGTGGGCGCTTGGGGGGTAATGTCCGCGCCGAGCGTTGCGCTGCGGCACGGTCTGCGGCGTGGCTGGCCATGCGCTCCCCTGCGTGTGGCCGTGATGGGCCATAGGCCCGAGGGACGGACGCATCATGACCCAGCCACTGCTGGCGAACTATTTCCCGATCCTGGTCTTCCTGGCCATTGCGGCCGCGATCGCCGTCGCCATGGTGGTGGGGAGCGTATTGGCGGCCCGCCAGAAGCCCTATGCAGAAAAGGTCTCGGCGTACGAATGCGGCTTCGAGCCGTTCGACGACACGCGCCGGCGCTTCGACGTTCGATTCTACCTGGTGGCCATCCTGTTCATCATCTTCGACCTGGAGGTGGCCTTCCTCTTCCCCTGGGCGGTTGCGCTGGGCGACATCGGCTGGCTGGGCTTCCTCTCCATGATGGGCTTCCTGGCCGTGCTGACGGTGGGCTTTCTCTACGAATGGCGCAAAGGCGCCCTGGACTGGGAATGAATCCCATGAGTACGAGCAACGAGCTGGCCTGGAACAAGCAGGCCCTGCAGCCCGGCGCGGATCAGGACGCGGTGGTGAAGGCCGCTACTGACGAGATCGAGGACAAGGGCTTCATCGTCGCCAACCTCGACAAGGTGGTGAACTGGGCGCGCACTGGCAGCCTCTGGCCAATGACCTTCGGCTTGGCCTGCTGCGCGGTGCCGATGATCCATGCCTACATGCCGCGCTATGACCTCGACCGCTTCGGCACCATCCCGCGTGGCTCGCCGCGGCAGTCGGACGTGATGATCGTGGCGGGCACGCTGACCAACAAGATGGCGCCTGCCCTGCGCAAGGTCTACGACCAGATGGCCGAGCCGCGCTGGGTCATCTCGATGGGCAGCTGCGCCAATGGCGGCGGCTACTATCACTACAGCTACAGCGTCGTCCGCGGTTGCGACCGCATTGTGCCGGTGGACGTCTATGTTCCGGGCTGTCCGCCTACGGCCGAGGCGCTGGTCTACGGCGTGCTGCAGCTGCAGAAGAAGATCCGTCGGACGGGGAGCATCCTGCGTGGCTGACGAAACCGCCATTGCTCCGGCCGAGGCGCCGCGCGCCCCGACTGCCCAGGAAGAGCTGCTGAACGCCGTGCTGGGCGCCATCCCGCAGGGGGTGGTGACCGAGTCCCAGATCGCCCGCGGGGTGGAGGTGGAGATCCGCGTGCAGCGCGCCGCCATCCATGCGGTGCTGCAGCTGTTGCGTGACGAGGCGCGCTTCGCCTTTGAGCAGTGCATGGACATATGCGGCGTGGACTGGCCGGCGCGGCCGGAGCGCTTCGATGTCGTCTACCACCTGCTGTCGCTGACGCATAACCAGCGGATCCGCGTCATCACCACCACCGATGCCGCGGCCCCCGTGCCGACCGTCTCCGATCTTTGGCCCTCCGCCACCTGGTTCGAGCGCGAGGCTTGGGACATGTACGGCATCGTCTTCAGCGGCCAGCCTGACCTGCGGCGTCTCCTCACCGATTACGGCTTCGAGGGCCATCCGCTCCGCAAGGACTTCCCGCTGACCGGCTATGTTGAGGTCCGCTATGACCCCGAGCGGCAGGCGGTCGTCTACGAGCCGGTGAAGCTGCAGCAGGACTTCCGCAACTTCGATTTCCTCTCGCCCTGGGAAGGCATGACCACGCTGCCCGGCGACGAGAAGGTGCACCTCAACCGGATCACCCGCGAATGAGCCTCAGCACCGAAGACACTCCCGCCGCCGCCGGCAAGCGCGTCGTCGAGATCGACAGCCACACCATCAACTTCGGCCCGCAGCACCCTGCCGCGCATGGCGTGCTCCGGCTCATCCTGGAGATGCAGGGCGAGGTGGTGGAGCGCGCCGATCCGCATATCGGCCTGCTGCATCGCGGCACCGAGAAGCTGATCGAGCACAAGAGCTACATCCAGGCGTTGCCCTATTTCGACCGTCTGGACTACGTGGCCCCGATGGCGCAGGAGCATGCCTTCGCCCTCGCCACGGAGCGCCTGCTCGGCATCGAGGCGCCAATCCGCGCGCAGTACATCCGTGTGCTGTTCGCCGAGATCAGCCGCATCCTGAATCACATCCTGAACATCACGACCTACGCGCTGGACGTGGGTGCGACGACGCCGAGCCTCTGGGGCTTCGAGCAGCGCGAGGTGCTGCTGGAGTTCTATGACTCGACCTCCGGCTCGCACTACCATGCCAACTACTTCCGCGCGGGTGGCGTGGCGAAGGACCTGCCGGCCGGGCTGACCGACCGCATCGCCGCCTGGGCGGAGCAGTTCCCGAAGTTCGTGGACGACATCGAGCGCCTGCTGACGGGCAACCGCATCTTCAAGCAGCGCACCGTCGATATCGGCATCATGACGGCCGAGGAGGCCTTCGCCTGGGGCTTCTCCGGGCCGTGCCTGCGCGCCTCGGGCTGCGCCTGGGACCTGCGCCGCAGCCAGCCCTATGACGTGTACGACCAGCTCGACTTCGAGATCCCGGTCGGCAGTCATGGCGATTGCTACGAGCGCTATCTTGTCCGCGTCGCGGAGATGCGGGAGAGCCTGAAGATCATCAAGCAGTGCCTGGCGCAAATGCCGGGCGGCCCGGTCAAGGTGCAGGACAGCAAGATCGCCTCGCCCAAGCGGGCCGAGATGAAGCGCTCGATGGAGGCGCTCATCCACCACTTCAAGCTCTATTCCGAGGGCTACCACGTGCCGGAGGGCTCGACCTACACCGTGGTCGAGGCGCCGAAGGGCGAGTTCGGCGTGTTCCTCGTGGCGGACGGCACCAACCGGCCCTACCGCTGCAAGATCCGGGCGCCCGGCTTCGCGCATCTGCAGGCCATGGAGAAGCTCTCCAAGGGCCACATGCTGGCCGACGCCGTCTCGATCATCGGCAGCCTGGACATCGTTTTCGGAGAGATCGACCGGTGAGCGCCCAGCAGGACGTCAATCATCACGAGGAACCTGCGAGCTTCGCTTTCGACGCGGACAGCGAAGCCCAGATCGAGAAGATCCTGAAGCGCTACCCGGCCGGCAAGGAAGCCAGCGCGGTCATTCCGCTGCTCTATGTCGTGCAGAAGCAGATGGGCCGCGCCACCGGTAGCGCCTGGGTGCCGCGCGTGGCGATGGACGTGGTGGCGACCCGGCTGCACATGGCGCCGATCCGCGTCTACGAGGTCGCGACCTTCTACTTCATGTTCAACACCAAGCCGATCGGCCGGTTCCACCTGCAGGTCTGCGGCACGACGCCGTGCTGGCTGCGCGGGTCGGACGAGGTGCTGCGGGCGTGCAAGGACGCTGGCGCGCTCAAGGGCTATGGCGACACCAGCGAGGACGGCCTGTTCACCCTCTCCGAGGTGGAATGCCTCGGCGGCTGCGTGAACGCGCCGGTGCTGGCGGTGGACGACGACTACTACGAAGACCTGGATTACGAGAGCACGGTGAAGCTGATCGAGTCCCTGAAGCGGGGCGAGCGCCCGAAGCCGGGCAGCGCCAGGGGCCGCCTCTGCAGCGCGCCCGAGGGCGGGCCGGAGGTGCTGCTCGACATTCCGCTGAAGGACCCCGCCATCGTGGTCGGGCGGAAGGGAGAGTGATGCCATGCCGCTGAGCGACAAGGACCGCATCTTCACCAACCTCTACGGCATCCACTCCTGGAAGCTGAAGGAGGCGCTGCGCCGCGGCAACTGGGACGGTACCGCCGGCATCATCGCCAAGGGCCGCGACTGGATCATCGAGGAGATGAAGCAGTCCGGCCTGCGCGGCCGCGGCGGCGCTGGCTTCCCGACCGGCATGAAGTGGAGCTTCATGCCGAAGGCGAGCCCGGATGGCCGTCCGTCCTACCTCGTCGTCAACTGCGACGAGTCGGAGCCGGGCACCTGCAAGGACCGCGACATCGTCCGCAACGACCCGCAAACGCTGATCGAGGGCTGCCTGATCGCCTCCTTCGCCATGGGGGCGCACGCGGCCTACATCTACATCCGCGGCGAGTACTACAACGAAGCCGTGGTGCTGCAGGCGGCCATCGATGAGGCCTATGAGGCCGGGCTGCTCGGCAAGAACGCCGCCGGCTCGGGCTGGGACTTCGACCTCTACCTGCACCGCGGCGCCGGCGCCTATATCTGCGGCGAAGAGACGGCGCTGATCGAGAGCCTCGAAGGCAAGAAGGGCATGCCGCGCCTGAAGCCGCCCTTCCCGGCGGCGGTGGGCCTCTATGGCTGCCCGACCACGGTCAACAACGTCGAGACCATCGCCGTCGTGCCGGAGATCCTGCGGCGCGGCGCCACCTGGTTCGCCAGCTTCGGCCGTCCGCGCAACTCGGGCACCAAGGTCTTCTGCATCCAGGGCCATGTGAACAAGCCCTGCAACGTGGAAGCCGAGATGAGCATCCCGATGCGGGAGCTGATCGAGCGCTATGCCGGCGGCGTGCGCGGCGGCTGGGACAACCTGCTGGCCGTCATCCCCGGCGGTTCCTCGACGCCGCTGCTGCCGAAGCACATCTGCGACGACGTGCTGATGGACTTCGACGCGCTGCGCGACCACAAGTCCGGCCTCGGCACCGCCGCGGTGATCGTGATGGACAAGTCCACCGACATCATCAAGGCGATCTCGCGCCTGGCGGACTTCTACAAGCACGAGAGCTGCGGCCAGTGCACTCCCTGCCGCGAGGGCATGGGCTGGCAGAAGCGCCTGATGGACCGGATGGTCGAGGGCCGCGCCGAGATCGAGGAGATCGACCTCCTGGAAGGTGTGACGCGCCAGATCGAGGGCCACACCATCTGCGCCCTCGCCGATGGCGGCGTCTGGCCGGTGCAGGGGCTGATCCGGCATTTCCGGCCCGTGATGGAAGAGCGCATCCGGACCTACAAGCAGAAGCACGGTGGCACCAACGTGCCGCTGGCGGCGGAGTAACGCGCCATGGCCAAGGTTACGATCGACGGGACCGAGGTTGAGGTCCCGAACGGCGCTTCGGTGTTGCAGGCCTGCGAGGCGGCGGGGAAGGAAATTCCCCGCTTCTGCTACCATGAGCGGCTGAGCGTTGCCGGCAACTGCCGCATGTGCCTGGTGGAGGTCGAGAAGGCGCCGAAGCCCATCGCCTCCTGCGCCTATCCGGTGGCGGACGGCATGAAGGTGTTCACGGACAGCGCGATGGTCCGGAACGCCCGCCGCAACGTCATGGAATTCCTGCTGATCAACCACCCGCTGGACTGCCCGATCTGCGACCAGGGCGGCGAGTGCGACCTGCAGGACCAGGCGACCGCTTATGGCGGCCAGGGCGGCCGCTACCGCGAGGAGAAGCGGGCGGTCAAAGACAAGTACATGGGCCCGCTGATCAAGACGATCATGACCCGCTGCATCCAGTGCACCCGCTGCGTGCGCTTCGCCACCGAGGTGGCGGGCGTGCCGGAGCTGGGCGCCACCGGGCGTGGCGAGAACATGCAGATCGGCACCTATGTCGAGAAGGCGCTGACCACGGAGCTTTCCGGCAACCTGATCGACATCTGCCCGGTCGGCGCGCTCACCAGCCGGCCCTACGCCTTCGTGGCGCGGCCCTGGGAACTGCGGAAGACCGAGAGCGTCGACGTGCTGGACGCGGTGGGCGCCGCAATCCGCATCGATACGCGCGGCCCCGAGGTCGTGCGCATCCTGCCGCGCGTCAATGATGACGTGAACGAGGAGTGGATGGCTGACCGAGGCCGCTTCTCCTTCGACGGCTTCCGCCGCAAGCGGCTGGACCGCCCCTGGGTTCGCCAGGACGGCAAGCTGCGGCAGGCGAGCTGGGAAGAGGCTTTCGCCGTCATCACCGAGCGGATGCAGGGCATTCCCGGCAACCGCGTCGGCGCCGTGGCCGGTGATCTGGTGGATGCCGAGAGCGCCTTCGCCCTGCGCGAGCTGATGGTGGGCCTGGGGTCCGCCAATCTCGACTGCCGGCAGGACGGGGCGGCGATCGACGCCTCCCGGCGTGACTATTACCTCTTCAACTCGGGCATTGCCGGGATCGACGAGGCGGACGCGCTGCTGATCATCGGCAGCAACCCGCGCAAGGAAGCGCCCGTGCTGAACGCGCGCATCCGCAAGCGCTGGGCGGCCGGCGCGCTGAAGGTCGGCTTCATCGGCCCAGCCGGGCTGGACCTGACCTACCACACCGAGCATCTGGGGGAGGGGCCTGCCGCCCTGTCCGCCCTGATCGACGGCAGCAATGGCTTCGCCGAGGTGCTGAAGGGCGCCAAGAGGCCGATGGTGATGCTCGGCCGTGGCGCTGTGGCCCGTCCGGACGGTGCGGCGGTGCTGGCGGCGGCCTGGGAACTGGCCCGTGCGGTCGGCGCCCTGACGCCGGAATGGCATGGCTTCAACATGCTGCACCTGTTCGGCGGCCAGGTCGGCGCGCTGGATGCCGGCTTCGTGCCCGGCCCGAACGGGTTGGACCTCGCCGGCATGTTGGCGGGCGGTGTGGACGCGCTCTGGCTGCTAGGCGCCGACGGTTTTGATGCCAGCCTGATCCCCGCGGGCACCTTTGTGGTCTATCAGGGCCACCATGGTGACCGGGCTGCGGCGCGGGCGGACGTGATCCTGCCCGGCGCGGCCTATCCCGAGAAGGAAGGCACCTACGTCAACACCGAGGGCCGGGCGCAGCGCGGCCGACTGGCGCTCTATCCGCCGGGCGAGGCCAAGGAGGACTGGCGCATCATCCGCGCCGCCGGCGCCGCGCTCAACCTGGACCTGCAGTTCAACACGCTGGACGCGCTGCGGGAGCGGATGGCGGCGGCCAACCCGGCCTTCCGCATGGTGGATGGGCGCGTCGCCGGCGGCTGCGCCGACACCACCGGCCCGCAGGCCGGCGGAGCCAGCCTTGGTCAGGCGCCCTTCGCCCTGCCGATCACCGACTATTGGCAGGCCGACGTGATCAGCCGCGCCTCGGACGTGATGGCCGAGTGCAGCCGCATCTACAACGACCCCACGCCGCGGCTGGCGGCGGAGTGACCGGGATGGAAAGCTTCCTCGCTTCGCCGCTTGGCGTTCTCGTCATCACGCTGCTGCAGACGCTGGCCCTGCTGGTGCCGCTGCTGATCGGCGTAGCCTACCTGACCCTCGCCGAGCGCAAGGTCATGGCCGCGATGCAGATGCGAAAGGGGCCGAACGTGGTCGGCCCCTTCGGCCTTCTCCAGCCCTTCGCCGACGCGCTGAAGATGCTGCTGAAGGAGACGATCATCCCCTCCGGCGCCAACCGCGGCCTGTTCATCTTCGGCCCGATGCTGACGCTGATCCTGGCGCTGGTGGCCTGGGCGGTGATCCCGGTGAACGATGGCTGGGCGGTCGCCAACATCAATGTCGGCGTGCTGTACCTGCTGGCGATCTCCTCGCTCGGCGTCTACGGCATCATCATCGCCGGCTGGGCCTCCAACTCGAAGTACGCCTTTCTTGGCGCCCTGCGCTCGGCCGCGCAGATGGTGTCCTACGAAGTCTCCATGGGCCTGGTGATCGTGACGGTTCTGCTCTGCGTGGGCAGCCTGAACCTGAACGAAATCGTGGTGGCGCAGAAGACCGTCTGGTTCTTCATCCCGCTCTTCCCGATGTTCATCATCTTCTTCATCTCGACCCTGGCCGAGACGAACCGCCCGCCCTTCGATCTGGCCGAGGGCGAGTCCGAGCTGGTGGCGGGCTTCATGGTGGAATACTCCTCCATGACCTTCGCCCTCTTCTTCCTGGGCGAATACGCCAACATGATCCTCATGTCGGCGATGACCTCCATCCTCTTCCTGGGTGGGTGGCTGCCGCCCTTCGACATTGCGCCCTTCAACTGGGTGCCGGGCCCGATCTGGTTCATCCTCAAGATCTGCCTCTGCCTGTTCACCTTCATCTGGGTGCGCGCGACCTTCCCGCGCTACCGCTATGACCAGCTCATGCGTTTGGGCTGGAAGGTGTTCCTGCCCTTCAGCCTGGTGTACCTGGTGCTGGTCGCCTTCGTGCTGAAGCTCGCGGGGTGGCTGCCGGCATGAGGTCTCTTGTTCAAATGACGGGCGCGGGCTACCCCCGCGCAACGAGGTGAGAGATGGCATCGCTTGACCGCATGGCGCGCAGCCTGCTGCTGACCGAGCTGGTCTCCGGCATGGCCCTGACGCTGAAGCAGTTCTTCAGCCCGAAGGCCACGATCAGCTATCCCTACGAGAAGACGGCGCTCTCGCCCCGCTTCAAGGGAGAGCACGCGCTGCGCCGCTACCCCAATGGCGAGGAGCGATGCATCGCCTGCAAGCTCTGTGAGGCGATCTGCCCGGCGCTGGCCATCACCATCGAGGCCGAACCGCGCGAGGACGGCTCCCGCCGCACCACGCGCTACGACATCGACATGACGAAGTGCATCTATTGCGGCCTCTGCGAGGAGGCCTGCCCGGTGGACGCCATCGTCGAGGGACCGAATTTCGAGTTCGCGACGGAGACGCGCGAGGAGCTGCTCTACGACAAGGACAAGCTGCTCGCGAACGGCGACCGGTGGGAGCCGGAGATCGCCAAGCGCCTCGAGCTCGACTCCTCCTACCGCTGATCACCGGCGCGGGGGTGGGCCTGGTCGTGACGCCCCCGCAGCCTTCCTCCACGGCCCCGTCCTCCTGCCAGGACGGCTCTCTCGGAACGGTGCCATGATGCTGCATCTGCACGCGGGCGGGCTGCGATGATCGCCGCACTCGCCTTTTATGTCTTCGCGGCCATCCTGATCGCCAGCGCGGTCATGGTGGTGACCAGCCGCAATCCCGTGCACAGCGTGCTGTTCCTGATCCTGGCGTTCTTCAACGCCGCTGCGCTGTTCCTGATGGCGGGGGCCGAGTTCCTGGCCCTGATCCTGGTCATCGTCTATGTCGGCGCGGTTGCGGTGTTGTTCCTGTTCATCGTGATGATGCTGGACATCGACTTCGTCCAGCTGCGGCAGGGACTGCAACGCTACGCGCCCATCGGCGCCGTGATCGGGGCCATTCTCTTCCTGGAGCTGCTCTTCGTCTTCGGCTCCTGGCAGTTCGCGCCGGATGTGGCAGCGCTGCGGCTGAACGCTGTGCCGCCCGATGCGACCCTGTCGAACACCGAAGCGCTGGGGCGGCTGGTCTATACAGACTACGTCCTGCTGTTCCAGATTGCCGGCCTGATCCTGCTCGTCGCCATGATCGGCGCCATCGTGCTGACGCTGCGCGACAAGCCGGCCAACAGCAAGCGCCAGGACATCGGCGTGCAGCTGGCCCGCGCCGAGGCCGTGACGCTGACGAAGGTGCCGGCGCGCACTGGCCTGGACAAGCTTGGCATTGTCCGCCGCAAGCTGCCGGAGCCGCCGAAGCCCAAGAAGGTCGCGCACGAGGCGCACGGCCATGGGCACCACGACCACGAAGAGGGCGGGCACCACTGACATGCTGAGCATCGGTCTGGGCCATTACCTCACGGTGAGCGCGATCCTCTTCGTGCTCGGCGTGTTCGGCATCTTCCTGAACCGGAAGAACATCATCGTCATCCTGATGTCGCTCGAGCTGATCCTGCTCGCGGTGAACCTGAACATGGTCGCCTTCTCCTCGGCCCTGCAGGATCTCACCGGTCAGATCTTCGCCATGTTCGTGCTGACCGTGGCGGCCGCCGAGGCGGCCATCGGGCTGGCCATCGTCGTCATCTACTTCCGCAACCGCGGCAGCATCGAGGTGGAGGACGTCTCCACCCTGAAGGGTTAGTCGCATGTATGTCGGTGCTGTCTTCTTCCCGCTGCTTGGCGCCTGCATCTCCGGCTTCTTCGGCCGCTGGATCGGCGACAAGGCGGCGCAATGGGCCACCGTGCTCTGCATGGCGCTGGCCGCGGTCTGCGGCCTCTACGGCTTCGTGCAGGTGGGCCTGAACCACACCCCAGGTGTGGTCGAGATCGTCAAGTGGATCGATGTTGGCGGGCTGCAGGTCTCCTGGGCTCTCCGCTACGACACGCTGGCGGCGATGATGGTGGGCATGGTCACGCTGATCTCGACCATGATCCACCTCTACAGCGTGGGCTACATGTCGCATGACGAGACGCCCTCGCGCTTCTTCGCCTACCTGTCGCTGTTCACCTTCATGATGCTGATGCTGGTGACGGCCAACAACCTGGTTCAGCTGTTCTTCGGCTGGGAGGGCGTCGGCCTCGCGAGCTATCTGCTGATCGGGTACTGGTACGAGCGCGAGAGCGCCAATCGCGCGGCGATGAAGGCCTTCATCGTCAACCGCGTGGGCGACCTCTTCTTCATGCTCGGCATGGCACTGACCTTCTGGACCTTCGGCACCATCGAGTTCGACGGCATCTTCCAGGGCGTCGAGGCGGCCCGGCAGACCACCTTCGCCGGCTACCCGGTGCTGGAGCTGATCGGCCTGCTGCTGTTCCTGGGCGCCATGGGCAAGTCGGCGCAGATCGGCCTGCACACCTGGCTGCCGGATGCGATGGAAGGCCCGACTCCGGTTTCCGCGCTGATCCATGCGGCCACCATGGTGACCGCCGGCGTCTTCCTGATGGCGCGCATGTCGCCGCTGATGGAATACGCCCCGCATGTGCTCGGCTTCATCGCCGTGATCGGCGGCACGACGGCGCTCTTCGCCGCCAGCGTCGGCATGGTGCAGAACGACATCAAGCGGGTCATCGCCTACTCGACCTGCTCGCAGCTCGGCTACATGTTCTTCGCCGTCGGCGTCGGTGCCTACCAGGCGGCGGTGTTCCACCTGTTCACGCACGCCTTCTTCAAGGCGCTGCTGTTCCTGGGCGCCGGCTCCGTCATCCACGCCATGTCGGACGAGCAGGACATCCGCCGGATGGGCGGGATCTGGAAGAAGATCCCCTTCACCTACGCGATGTTCTGGATCGGCTCCCTGGCGCTGGCCGGTGTGCCGCTCTTCGCCGGCTATTACTCGAAGGACATGATCCTTGAGGCCGCCTATGCGGGCGAGGGCTGGACCGCCACTTATGCCTTCATCTGCGGCATCGTGGCGGCCTTCCTGACGGCCTTCTACTCCTGGCGCCTGATCATCATGACCTTCCACGGTGCCCCGCGCGCGGACCATCACACGATGGAGCACGTGCACGAGAGCCCCTGGGTCATGCTGGTGCCGCTCTTCGTGCTGGCGGTCGGTGCGATCTTCACCGGCGGCGTGTTCTTCGAGCAGTTCGTGGGGCACCACTGGGCGGAGTTCTGGAACGGCTCCATCGTGAACGCGCCGCACAACGAGATCATGCACGCGGCGCACGAGGTGCCTTCCTGGGTGCCGCTGCTGCCGACCGTGGTGGGCGTGATCGGCATCGTTCTGGCCTACGTGCTGTACATGTTCGCACCCGCCCTGCCGGGGCGGATCGCGGCGGCCGTGCCGGGGCTGTACCGTTTCCTGCTCAACAAGTGGTACTTCGACGAATTGTATGACCGGATCTTCGTCCGCCCGGCGCGCGCGCTTGCCGTGCAGCTCTGGAAGGTGGGCGATGTGAAGATCATCGACGGCATGCCGAACGGCGCGGCCAGCCTCACCGCCCAGGCCTCCGGCCGTGTGGTGCGCCTGCAGTCCGGCCGGGTGGCGAGCTACGCCTTCGCCATGATCATCGGCCTCGTCCTCTTCGTCAGCATCTTCCTGTTCGGGGTCGGCCGATGAACGCCGCGGGTTTCCCTCTGCTCTCGCTCCTTACCTTCCTGCCGCTGGTGGGCGCGGGCATCCTGCTGTTCATCCGGGGGGAGGAGGCGGTCGTCGCCTCCAACGCCCGCTGGACGGCGCTCTGGACCAGCCTGATCACCTTCGCCCTGTCGCTGATCCTCTGGTTCCAGTTCGACAAGACGAGCGCGGACTTCCAGTTCGTCGAGCAGGTCAGCTGGATGCCGGAGTTCGGCCTCGGCTACCACATGGGCGTGGACGGCATCTCCGTGCTGTTCGTGCTGCTCTCCACCGCGCTGACGCCGCTCTGCATCCTGGCCTCCTGGGAGGCCATCGAGAGCCGCGTGCGGGAGTACATGATCGCCTTCCTCGTCCTGGAGACGATGATGGTCGGCATGTTCAGCGCGCTGGACATCGTGCTGTTCTACATCTTCTTCGAGGGCGTCCTGATCCCGATGTTCCTGATCATCGGCGTCTGGGGCGGTCCGCGGCGGGTCTATGCCGCCTACAAGCTGTTCCTCTACACCCTGCTCGGCTCGCTGCTGATGCTGCTGGCGCTGCTGACGCTGTGGTACGAGGCCGGCACCTCCTCCATCCCCGCGCTCTTCGAGCTGCAGATCGCGCCTTCGGTGCAGGTCTGGATGTTCCTGGCCTTCCTCGCCTCCTTCGCGGTGAAGGTGCCGATGTGGCCGGTGCACACCTGGCTGCCGGACGCGCATGTGGAGGCGCCGACCGCCGGCTCCGTCATCCTGGCCGGCGTGCTACTGAAGATGGGCGCCTATGGCTTCCTCCGCTTCTCCCTGCCGCTGCTGCCGCAGGCGACGGAGTGGTTCGCGCCGCTGATCTTCACGCTCTCCGTCGTGGCCGTCGTCTACACCTCGCTGGTGGCGATGGCGCAGGAGGACATGAAGAAGCTGATCGCCTATTCCTCGGTCGCCCATATGGGCATCGTGACCATGGGCATCTTCACCCTCAACCAGCAGGGCATCTCGGGCGCCATCTTCCAGATGCTTAGCCACGGCGTGGTCTCGGGAGCACTCTTCCTCTGCGTCGGCGTGCTGTATGACCGCGTCCACTCGCGCGAGATCGCGCGCTACGGCGGCGTGGCCAAGATCATGCCTTCCTACGCGATGGTCTTCATGCTGTTCACCATGGCCTCGGTCGCGCTGCCCGGCACCGCCGGCTTCCCCGGCGAGTTCCTGGTCATCGTGGGTGCCTGGCACGTCAACCCGTGGGTCGCCTTCGGCGGTGCGCTGGGCATGATCCTGGGTGCGGCCTACATGCTGTGGCTCTACCGCCGCGTGATCTTCAGCCGCATCACCCGCGAGGACCTGAAGGTCCTGCTGGACCTCAGCCCGCGCGAGTACATCACCTTCGCGCCGCTCATCCTGCTGACCCTCTGGATGGGCGTCTATCCGTCTTCCTTCCTTTCCTTCTTCGAGGCCAGTGTCGCGGCGCTGGTCACGCGGCATGAAGCCGCGATGGCCCTGCCGCGCATGGCCGGGATGTGACCGGCATGAACTGGACCCTCATCATCCCCGAACTCGTGCTGGCGATCGGTGGCCTGATCATCCTGGCCGCCGGCGTGCTGCCCAAGCGGGATACCAGCTTCGCCGTCAACATGGCGGTGTTCGGCACGCTGCTGCTGACCGCCGTGCTGGTCCTCGGCCAGCCGGAGGGCGTGGCCTTCAACGGCCAGTACATCTCCGACGCCTTCACCAAGTTCATGAAGCTGCTGGTGCTGGCCGGTGCCGCGCTCGGCCTGCTGCTGGCGATGGACTGGAACGCGAAGGAGGGCCTGGCCCGCTTCGAGTTCCCGGTGCTGCTGCTGTTCAGCAGCCTCGGCATGCTCGTCATGGTCTCGGCCAACGACCTGATCACGCTGTACCTGGGCCTGGAGCTGCTCTCGCTCTCCCTCTACGTGATCGCCGCCTTCAACCGGGACAGCGAGCGCTCTTCCGAGGCCGGCCTCAAGTACTTCGTCCTGGGCGCGCTGGCCTCGGGCATGCTGCTCTACGGCTCCAGTCTGATTTACGGCTTCACCGGCTCCACCAACTTCGACCGCATCGCCGATGCGGTGGGCGCGACCGACGGCATTCCCTTCGGCCTGGTGGTTGGCCTGGTCTTCGTGCTGGCGGCGCTCGCCTTCAAGATCTCGGCCGTGCCCTTCCACATGTGGACGCCCGACGTCTACGAGGGCGCGCCCACCCCCGTCACCGCCTTCTTCGCGACCGCGCCGAAGGTGGCGGCCATCGCTCTGCTGACCCGCGTCGCCGCCGGCCCCTTTGGCGATCTCGCCGGGCAGTGGCAGCAGGTGCTGATCCTGGCTTCGCTGGGGTCAATGATCATTGGCGCGCTGGGCGCTATCGGCCAGCGCAACATCAAGCGGCTGATGGCCTATTCCTCCATCGGCCATGTCGGCTACGCGCTGATGGGCCTGGCCGTGGCCAGCGACATCGGCATCCGCAGCCTGCTGCTCTATATGGCGATCTACGTGTTCACCAGCGTCGGCACCTTCGCCGTGCTGATCGCCATGCGCCGCAACGGCCGCGCGCTGGAGGGCATCGAGGATCTCGCCGGCCTCGGCCGCACCGATCCCGCCATGGCCCTGGGCATGACGGTGTTCATGCTCTCCATGGCCGGCATCCCGCCGCTGGCCGGCTTCTTCGGCAAGCTCTACGTCTTCCTGGCGGCGGTGCAGGGCGGCTACTGGACACTGGCCGTGGTGGGCGTGCTCACCTCTGCGATCTCCGCCTACTACTACCTGCGCGTCATCAAGGTGATGTACTTCGACACCGGCGTCGCGCTTGACCCGCGTCCGGCCAGTCTCTCGATCGTGCTGACGGGCACGGGTTTGTTCACTGTCTTCTTCTTCGTCGTCCCGGCGCCCTTCCTGGCGGCGGCGCAGGCTGCGGTGACGGCCCTTCTGGGGTGAGGGACGGCGCGGCCGCATGGCGGCTCACTGTCCATGAGGAACTGGCCAGCACGCAGGATGTCGTGCTGGCCGCCGCGGCCGCGGGAGAGCCGGAGGGACTCGCGGTTCTGGCCCGGCGGCAGACCGCCGGGCGCGGCACCCAGGGGCGATCCTGGCATTCTACCTCCGGCAACCTTCATCTCTCCTTCCTGTGGCGTCCGGAAGGTCCGGCGCGCGAGCTGCCGCAGTGGGCGCTGCTCGTGGCGGTCGCCCTGGCCGAAACCGTCGTGGGCCTGCTGCCGGCGGGCACCGAGCTGGCGCTGAAGTGGCCGAACGACGTGCTACTCGGCGGGGCCAAATGCGCTGGGATCCTCACCCAAGCCAGCCTCGACGAGCGAGGCGGGGTCGCCTGGCTGGTATCCGGCATTGGCGCCAACCTGCGACAGGCACCCGTCCTGCCGGACCGGCCCACAGCCAGCTTGGCGGCGGCCGGCATTGCGCCGCCCGAGCCGGTCGCCTTCGCGCAGGCGCTGCTGGCAGCACTGGCCCGCTGGCGCCAGGTGCGGCAGCAGGAAGGATTCGCACCTGTCCGGCAAGCCTGGCTGCGCTTCGGCCCGACTCTGGGTGCTCCAATGGTGCTGAGCCAGTCGCAAGGGGTGGTGGAGGGGTGCTTCGCCGGCTTGGCGCCCGACGGCCGTCTGTTGCTGCGGGTCAGGGGCGAGTGCATCGCTTTCGCTGCCGGCGAGCTGGTCGGGGGGCAGAGGAACAGGGCTGGAGAAGTTTCCGGAAGGCCAGGGCACCGCTGAACGACGGCCTGTTTTCTGCCGCGGAGGCGTTGCGTCACGCGCGGATTTCCTTGCCCTCCCTTCTCCGCGCCATCCTGTTTCCGCCAGGAGCGCCTCTCGTCCGCAATCCGTGATCGATGGTGTGACTGATCCAGCGATGCAATCGGACGTTGTCTCGGGTTATGTGGTCTGTGTGGAAGGACGCAGTGCACCATGATGCCGGCCGCTGCATCGCCGGGCACCTCTGGCTGGGCCATCTCGCGTGGCTGGCTGCCGCGTTGATCATGGCAATTCATGGCGTGCGGTTGGCGAAACGCCGGTGCGCTCCCATTTTCCTCCTGACGGATTTGCCTGACGCGCCCCGCCCCCAGAAGGGGCGTGGGCATGACGAAGGCCACGGAATCTGCCCTGCGAAGGGCATGACTGCATGGACATCACCACTGGCGAGAGTAAATGAACCTGAACAATAACGAAGACTTGGCCTTCATTCCGCTTGGCGGAACGGGGGAGATCGGTTGCAACCTGAATGTCTACCGCTGCGACGGCCAACTTCTGGCGATCGACTGCGGCATCGGCTTCGGCGGCGCGGAGCAGCCGGAGGCTGAGGTCATGGTGCCGGACCCGGCTTGGCTTGCGGAGCGGCGGGACAGGCTGCTCGGCCTCGTCATCACTCACGCGCATGAGGATCATGTCGGTGCTGTGGCGCCGCTCTGGTCACAGCTTCGCTGCCCTGTCTATGCCAGCCCCTTCACTGCGGCAGTGTTACGGCGCAAGCTGGGCGAGGCGGGCCTGCTCAACCAGGTCGAGCTGATCACCGTCCCGCTTGGTGGGCGGGTGGAACTGGGTCCTTTCGATCTGCGCTTCATCCGCGTCACGCACTCGGTTCCGGAACCGCAATCGATTGCCATTCGCACCCGTCACGGCACGGTGTTGCACACTGGCGACTGGAAGCTGGACCCTGACCCTTTGATCGGCCAGCCCGCGGACGAGGAGGCTTTTGCCGAACTCGGGCGCGAGGGTGTGCTAGCCATGGTGTGCGACAGCACCAATGCCCTGGTGGAAGGCCACTCGGGCTCGGAGGCGGAGGTCCGTCGCAGCATGACGGCGCTGATCCGCAGGCTGAAGGGGCGTGTGGCAGTCACCTGCTTCGCCACCAATGTGGCGCGCATCGAGTCGATCACGATGGCCGCACGTGCGGCGGGCCGGCAGGTTGCTCTGTTCGGCCGTAGCCTCCGGAACGCCGAGGCGGCGGCGCGGGAATGCGGCTATCTGCAGGGCGTCCCTCCCTTCCTCCAGGAGGAGGATGCGGACGACGTTCCCGATGATCAGCTGCTGATCATCTGCACGGGCAGCCAGGGCGAGCAGCGCTCGGCCATGGCAAAGATCGCCGCCGACACGCACCCCCGCATCTCGCTGGGGGAAGGCGACACGGTGATCTTCTCGTCCCGCATGATCCCCGGCAACGAACGCGCCATCCTGCGCATGCAGGACGACCTGGCGCGTGGCGGCTGCAAGGTCATGACGGCCGATGACCACATGGTCCATGTATCCGGCCACCCCGCGCGGGATGAGCTGCGGCGGCTTTACTCCCTGGTGAAGCCCCGCTTCTCGGTGCCCGTGCATGGCGAATGGCGCCACCTGCAGGAACATGCCGCGCTGGCTCGGGAGATGGGCTCCACGCCAGTGCTCGTCGAGGACGGCGACGTCCTGCAACTCGCCCCCCGCAGCGGCAACGCCGCCCCGGAAGTGGTGGAAGGCGTGCCGACCGGCCAGCTCGCGCTGGATGGCGACCGCCTGCTGCCGCTTGACGGCAGTGTGCTCGGCGCCCGCCGGCGGATGCTGTTCAACGGCGTGGTTATGGCCTCGCTGGCGGTGGACCGCGGCGGCCGGGTTCTGGGCAGCCCGCAGATCTCCGCCCCAGGTCTGTTCGACATGGCAGATATGGAACCTGGCCAGCTCGCCGACGAGTTGGCGCGCGCGGTGACCGATTTGCCGCCGGCTTTGAAGCAGGAGGATGACATGCTGCGGGACGCCGCGCGCAGCGTGTTGCGGAAGGCGGTCAGCCGCCGGCTCCGCAAGCGTCCGAGTGTTGAGATCCATCTGCTGAGGGTCTGAACGGTGAAGGCGGGGAGGCATACCTACCCCGCCCTGTACTTAGCTCAGGCGTGCATGAAGCCTGCCTCCGCGAGGCGCCGGGAGGCTGCGGGCCAACCGGTGCGCCGGGCGTTCCACCAAGGCATGCATGGCGGCGGCGGCAGGCAGGGCCAGCAACATCGCCATGACCGCCACGACGCCCGGTGCGGTCTGGTCGTGCAGGAGGTGCGTCAGCATCAGCAGCACCGGCAGGTGCACCAGGTACAGGCTGAAGGAAACCTTCCCCAGCCAGAGCAGCGAAGGGCGGCGAAGCCCGCGGGCGAAGGTGCCGCCCCGCTGCGCCAGCAGGATCAGCAGCACTGAGCCAGCAATGACACCGTAGTCATGCGCAGCCATGGCCATGACCACGATCACCACGCCCGCGGCACGGGCCTGGACGTCATCCAGGCGCGGGACCTGCCGTAGTGCAAGCGCCGCGCCGGCGGCAAAGGCAGGCAGGAAGCCGGCGCTTGCCGCGAAGGTGCCGGCAAGGCTCTCACCGAGGGAGACATGGCCTTCGGGCATCCCGGCCAGCCGGGCGATGCCGGCGCCGACGAGCGCGACCGCCACCAGCAAAGCCAACTGGCCGCGGAACAGCAAGGCGAGCGGTAGCAGCAGGGCAACGCGCCACTCATGCACCAGCGACCACAGCACCGGATCAAGCTGAAACCCGTCTCCGTGTTTCAACAGCAGGGCCTGAGCGGCGAGGTCCTGCCAAGTCCAGGGTACGGCCCAGGTGGCGCCGCCTGTAATATGTGGCGTCTCCGGGGGGAGCGGACCCGACCAGCTTACCGACTGCATCAGGGCAGAAAACAACACGGCGGCCAGCACGGGCAGCCCGAGGCGGATGGCGCGCTGGGCGCCATAGTGCACCCATCCGCTGCCACTCAGCACGCTCCCAGGCTGCCGCTCCTCCTGCCGTGCCAGTGCACGGGTGAGAACGTAGCCGCTCAGCACGAAGAAGAAGATGACGGCCTGCCGGCCCATTCCTATAGGCCGGAGAGGCGTATCGTTGACGGTCCAGGCCACCCAGTCCGGGACTTCGGGCAGGCTGAGATAGGCATGATGCACGACCACGATGAGGGCTGCGATGCCGCGCAGGGAATCGAGCTCGACAAGGCGGGAGGAGGAGGGTGCTTTCATGAGCTCCCGGGTTCGAACAGGTCTGGGCACCGCAGTGCCGGACAACCAGTTGGAGCACGGCCCGTGGGGGCTGCCGTGCAGGAGGAAACACGGCCGGTGCGCGTGGCGCGCCCGGATGGCTCTCTGCGAACCATGTTTCTGTGGCAGGGTTGCGGCAGCGCGTTCACGCTCAGGGGAGGTTTGGTAGGCTGGCCGGGGCCGCTCGAAGGGCCTATCTCCTGCCGCAAAGGCGGGAAATGAGGCAAGCAATGAACTGGTTCACAGGTTTTGTGGTCTATTTCCTGGTGTGGTGGACGGTCCTTTTCGCCGTGCTGCCCGTGGGCATCCGGCCTGACGCGGATGGACAGGCGCCTGGCGGGTGGCGCGGCGCTCCGGAGGCGCCTGGAATTGGCCGCAAGGCACTCTGGACCACTGCGGTGGCAACACTGGTCTTCCTGGGCATCTATGCTCTGATCACCAGCGATTGGTTGAGCTTCCGCCACGGCTGGCTTGCTATGCCTGAAAATTAGGCGAAATTTCGCCTGTTTTCCTAGAAATGACCATGAAACGGGCTTTGATGATTTTGGCGCCCAATTTTTCGGCTCTTTTAGGAAGTTTTTGCGTTGCAGTGCAGCGAAAGCCAGCGCACGATCAGTTCCAGGAAGAGAGCTGGTTCTCTTCCTGCCGTGTGACTGGCGTTTCCTCCCTAAACTCGGGCCGCACCTCTGGTGTGGCCCTTTCTTTTTGAGTGCGCGACAGCAGCTGTGTTCCGCTTCTCCTAATGCGCTTGCTGAATGCCGGGCCAGAAACCGGAAAAATTTCCTGTTCCTGTCCCAATGAGAAATAATATTGCAGCGCAGTGTTCGCGCGACGGAATGCCTCGCCGCCCCTGGCATCCTGCGGCCCGCGCCCTTACCTTCGCGCACCGCTGACCGGACGGAGTTGACCCCGTGCGCCTCTCCCGCGCTTTCCTGCCTACCCTGAAAGAAGTTCCCGCCGAGGCCGCGATCGCCTCGCATAAGCTGATGCTGCGGGCCGGCATGATCCGGCAAACCTCCGCCGGCATCTATGCCTGGCTGCCGCTCGGCCTGCGCGTGCTGCAGAAGGTCAGCCAGATCGTCCGGGAGGAGCAGGACGCCGCCGGCGCCCAGGAAATCCTGATGCCGACGATCCAGAGCGCCGATCTCTGGAAGCAATCCGGCCGCTACGACGACTACGGCAAGGAGATGCTGCGCATCACCGACCGGCACGAGCGGGAGATGCTCTACGGCCCGACCAACGAGGAAATGGTGACGGACATCTTCAAGTCCTTCGCCCGTTCCTACCGCGACCTGCCGCGCAACCTCTACCACATCCAGTGGAAGTTCCGGGACGAGATCCGGCCCCGCTTCGGCGTGATGCGCGGCCGCGAGTTCCTGATGAAGGACGCCTATTCCTTCGATCTGGACGTCGAGTCCGCGCGGCTCTCCTACAAGAAGATGTTCGTGGCCTATCTCCGCACCTTCGCCCGCATGGGGCTGAAGGCCATCCCGATGCGCGCCGACACCGGCCCGATCGGCGGCGACCTGAGCCACGAGTTCATCATCCTGGCCGAGACCGGCGAGAGCCAGGTCTACCTGCACAAGGACCTGCTGGACTTCGACGTGCTGGCGCAGAAGCCCGACTACGACGGCGACCTGAACCCAACCGTCGATTTCTGGACCAGCCGCTACGCCGCCACCGACGAGATGCATGACGAGGCCGCCTGGAACGCCCTCGGCGCCGAGCATCAGGTCTCGGCCCGCGGCATCGAGGTCGGCCACATCTTCTTCTTCGGCACGAAGTACAGCGCCACCATGGGCCTTACTGTCGCCGGGCCGGATGGCAACCCGGTGACGCCGCAGATGGGCAGCTATGGCATCGGCGTCTCCCGCCTGCTCGGCGCCATCATCGAGGCCAACCATGACGAGGCCGGCATCAAGTGGCCGGACGCGGTGGCGCCCTTCCGCTGCGCCATCCTCAACCTGAAGCCCGGCGACCTCGCCACCGACGCGCTTTGCGAAAGGCTCTACGCCTCGCTCCCGGGCGATGCCGTCTATGACGACCGCAACGAGCGCGCCGGCGTGAAGTTCGCTGATGCCGACCTCGCCGGCTATCCCTGGCAGGCCATCATCGGCCCGCGCGGCGCCGCCAAGGAGGTTATCGAGCTGAAGCGCCGGGCCACCGGCGAGCGGGAGGAGGTCTCCCTCGAATCCGCCCTCGCACGCATCCTGGGGAACTGATCGCCCGATGTTCGGAGCCTTCGAGCGGAAGGTCGCGTTCCGCTACCTGCGGGCGCGCAAGGGGGAGCGCTTCGTCTCCGTCATCGCCACCTTCTCGCTCGTGGGCATCGCCCTGGGCGTGGCCACGCTGATCATCGTGATGAGCGTGATGGGCGGCTTCAGGCAGGAGCTGCTCGGCCGCATCCTCGGGCTGAACGGCCATCTCGGCGTCTATGCCGCCGGGCCGGGCGGGCTGCATGACTATGACGACATCGCCGAGCGGGTGCGGAAGCTCGCCGGCGTGGCGATGGCCACCCCGATCGTGGAAGGGCAGGTGCTGCTGACCAGCGAGGCCGGCGGCGCCACCGGCGGGCTTGCGCGCGGCATCAAGCCGGAGGACCTGCGCGCCCGTCCCATCCTGGCCAACAACATCCGCGCCGGCTCGCTCGACGACTTCCAGGGCGACGATGCCATCATGGTCGGCACGCGTCTGGCGCAGAAGCTCGGCCTTGGCATCGGCAGCAAGGTGACGCTGGTTTCGCCGCAGGGCCGCACCACCGTCATCGGCACGGTGCCGCGGATGCGCGCCTATACCGTCGTCGCCATGTTCGAGGCGGGGATGAACGAGTACGACAGCTCCTACGTCTTCCTGCCCCTGCAGGCCGCGCAGGTCTATTTCCAGATGCGCGACGCCGCTTCGCAGATCGAGGTCTTCGTGCAGGACCCGGACAACGTCCGGCAGGTGACGCAGGAGATCATCCGCGCCCTCTCGCCCATGCCCTTCCGGGTGCTGGACTGGCAGGCCTCGAACTCCTCCTTCTTCGCCGCCGTTCAGGTGGAGCGGAACGTGATGTTCCTGATCCTTACCCTGATCATCGTGGTGGCGGCCTTCAACATCATCTCCTCGCTGATCATGCTGGTGAAGGACAAGGGGCGGGACATCGCCATCCTCCGCACCATGGGCGCCACCCGCGGCGCGGTGATGCGCATCTTCCTGATTTGCGGCACCTCCATCGGCGTGCTCGGCACCGGCATCGGCTTCGCCCTCGGCGTGGTTTTCTGCCTGAACATCGAGCGCATCCGGCAGGCGCTGCAGGCGCTCACCGGCACGCAGCTGTTCAGCCCGGAGGTCTATTTCCTCACCCAGCTTCCGGCGGTGCTCGACGTGCAGGAGGTGACGCGGGTCGTCCTGATGGGCCTCGGCCTTTCTGTTCTGGCCACGCTCTATCCCTCCTGGCGCGCCGCCAGGACCGATCCGGTGGAGGCCCTGCGCAATGAGTGACGCGACCGGAACCGAGCGCCTGCGCCTCGCCGCCGTCGAGCGGCGCTACCGCAGCGAGGCGGGCGAGCTGCCTGTGCTGCGCGGCGCCGACCTGACGCTGCGGGGCGGCGAGATCGTCGCCCTGGTGGCACCTTCCGGCACCGGCAAGTCCACGCTGCTGCACCTCGCCGGGTTGCTGGAGCGGCCGGATGGCGGCGAGGTCTTCATCGATGGCCAGGCAGCCGGCAACCTCGGCGACGAGGCCCGCAGCGCGCTTCGTGGCCGTGCCATCGGCTTCGTCTACCAGTTCCATCACCTCCTGCCGGAATTCACCGCGCTGGAGAACGTGGCGCTGCCGCAGATGGCCAACGGTGCCCCCGAGCGCGCCGCCAATGCCCGCGCCCATGAGCTGCTGGCCGGCTTCGGGCTGTCCGGGCGCGAATCGCATCGGCCCGGACGGCTCTCCGGTGGCGAGCAGCAGCGCGTCGCCATTGCTCGCGCCCTGGCCAACCGGCCCGGCCTGCTCCTGGCGGACGAGCCGACCGGCAACCTGGACGTTGAGACCTCGGATCGTGTCTTCGCCCAGCTCCTGGAGGCGGTGCGCGGGGCAGGGGTGGCGGCGCTGATCGCCACGCACAACCCGGAGTTGGCAGCGCGGATGGACCGCGTGGTCACCCTGCGCGAAGGCCGCATCGTGGCAGCCTGAGCAAGGCCGGGGGAGAAGGAGTTCTCCTCCGGGCCCTTTCATCTTTTTCTGCAAGTCAGGGGACTCAGGCACGCAGGGGCGGGTTGTGCTAAACCCGGTACCATGACCGGAAGCTTCGTTCACCTGCACGTCCACTCCGCCTATTCCCTGGCCGAAGGCGCCATCAAGGCGGAGAAGGTGGCCGATCTGGCGAAGGCCCATGGCATGCCCGCCGTGGCCCTGACCGACACGGCCAACATGTTCGGCGCCTTGGAATTCGCCAAGGCCTGCTCCGGCAAGGGCGTGCAGCCGATCATGGGCTGCCAGCTCTGGCTCTCCCGCTCCGCCGCTGATCCGCGCCCCGAGGTGGCCCGCCTCGCGCCCGATTGCATCGTGGCCCTGGCTACCAATGCCCAGGGGCTGGAGAACGTCCAGCGCCTCTCCTCGCACGGATTCCTGCGCGATGACCCCTCCGGCAAGCCCGCCATCACCCTGGAACTGCTCCAGCAGCACGCCGAAGGCGTGTTCCTGCTGACCGGGGGCACCTGCGGCCCGCTCGGCCGCCTGCTGCTGGAAGGCCGCCGGGACGCTGCCGTCACCCTCCTGGGCGCGCTGAAGGAGAGCTTCAGCGACCGGCTGGCGGTGGAGCTGACCCGCCACGGGCTCGATATCGAGCGTGGGCTGGACCCGGCGCTGCTGGCGCTCGCCGACCAGGCGGGCCTGCCCATCGTCGCCGCCAACGACGTCTACTTCGCCAAATCGGTGATGTACGAGGCGCATGACGCGCTGCTCTGCATCGCCGAGGGCCGCACCCTCGCTGAGCCGGACCGCCGCCGCCTGACCGCCGAGCACTACTTCAAGTCGGCCGAGGCCATGCGCAAGCTCTTCGCCGACCTGCCCGAGGCCTGCGACAACACCCTCGCCATCGCCCAGCGCTGCGCCATCATGGCCGAGACGCGCAAGCCCGAGCTGCCGATCTGCCCCAAGGTGCAGCCGGGCATGACCGAGGCCGAGACGGTGCGCGACATGGCCCGGCGCGGGTTGGAGGCGCGGCTGGACGCCCAGGGCACCACCGACCGCGAGCCCTATCGCACGCGGCTGGAGTTCGAACTGAGCATCATCGAGAAGATGGGCTTCTCCGGCTACTTCCTCATCGTCGCCGACTTCATCCAGTGGGCCAAGGAGCACGGCATTCCCGTGGGGCCGGGCCGTGGCTCGGGCGCCGGTTCGGTCGCCGCCTGGGCCCTGCTCATCACCGACCTCGACCCGCTGCGCTTCGGCCTGCTTTTCGAGCGCTTCCTGAACCCTGAGCGCGTCTCGATGCCGGACTTCGACATCGACTTCTGCCAGGACCGGCGCGACGAGGTGATCCAGTACGTCCGCCGCGAATACGGGCCGGACCGGGTGGCGCAGATCATCACCTTCGGCCGCCTGCAGGCCAAGGCGGTGGTGCGCGACGTCGGCCGCGTCATGGGCATGCCCTATGGCCAGGTGAACAAGATCGCCGAGCTGATCCCCTTCAACCCGGCCAAGCCCATCACCCTGCAGCAGGCGCTCGACGAGGAGCCGCGCCTGCAGGAGATGCGGCAGGCCGACGAGACGGTGGACCGGCTGATGGAAACCGCGCTGGTGCTGGAGGGCCTCTACCGCAACGCCTCCACCCATGCCGCCGGCGTCGTCATCGGCCGCAAGCCGCTGATCGACATCGTCGCCCTCTACCGCGACCCGCGCTCCGACATGCTGGTGACGCAGTACTCGATGAAATACGTCGAGAACGCCTCACTGGTGAAGTTCGACTTCCTCGGCCTCAAGACGCTGACGGTGCTGCAGCGCGCGGTGGAGATCCTGGCCGAGCAGGGCATCACCATCGACCTCGCGCGCATCCCGCTGGATGACGCCCGCACCTACGAGATGCTGGCGCGCGGCGATTCCGCCGGCGTGTTCCAGTTCGAAGGGCAGGGGATGCGGGACTGCCTCCGCATGATGCGCCCCGACCGCTTCGAGGACCTGATCGCCGCCGTCTCGCTCTACCGCCCGGGGCCGATGGCGAACATCCCGGCCTATTGCGCCCGCAAGCATGGCGAGCCCTGGGAGCCGGTGCACCCGTCCATGCGCCACCTGGTCGAGGAGACCTACGGCATCCTGGTCTACCAGGAGCAGGTCATGCAGATCAGCCAGGACGTCGCCGGCTACTCGCTCGGCGGTGCCGACCTGCTGCGCCGCGCCATGGGCAAGAAGATCCGCTCGGAGATGGAGGCGCAGCGCAAGATCTTCGTGGATGGCGCGGTGAAGAACGGCGTCCCCGAGGGCAAGGCCGGCGAGATCTTCGACATGATGGAGAAGTTCGCAGAATACGGCTTCAACAAGTCGCACGCCGCCGCCTACGCGCTGGTCGCCTATCACACGGCCTATCTGAAGGCCAACCACCCCGTCGCCTTCCTCGCGGCGTCCATGACCTTCGACATGGACAAGACGGAGAAGCTGGCCAACCACATGCAGGAGGCGGCGCGGCTTGGCATTCCCGTGCTGCCGCCCGACGTGAACCGCTCGGCCGCCGATTTCCGCGTGGAAACGATGGAGGATGGCAAGCAGGCCATCCGCTTCGCCCTGGCCGCGGTGAAGCGCGTCGGCATGCAGGCGATGAAGGACATGGTGAAGGCGCGCGACGCCAAGGGACCATTCCGCTCGGTGGCCGACTTCGCCGGGCGCGTGGACCCCAAGCTGCTCAACAAGATGCAGCTTGAGAATCTGGCCCGTGCGGGTGCCTTCGACAGCATGGAGAAGAACCGCGCCAAGATGACCATGGCGGCGGAGGTCATCCTGCGCCGGGCCCAGGCCGCCGCCGAGGAGCGAACCTCCAGCCAGATCGGCCTGTTCGGCGGCGGGGATACCCGCCCCGAGCCGCTGCGCATGCCCAACGTGCCGGACTGGCCCGAACTGGAGCGCCTGACCCAGGAGGCGGAGGCAGTGGGCTTCCACCTCTCCGCCCATCCGCTCGACACCTATAAGGAGGTGCTGCAGAAGCTGCGCGTGGTGCCCATCGCCCAATTGCAAGTTCGGGCGGAACGAGGCGCCACGCATGTCAAGATCGCCGGCACGGTGGTGAACAGCAAGGAGCGCACCACCCGCACCGGCAGCCGCATGGCCTGGGTCCGCCTCTCCGACGCCACCGGCAGCACCGAGGTTACGCTCTTCTCCGAGGTGCTGCTGCGCTCCCGCCCGCTGCTGACGGAGGGGACGGCCCTCCTGGTCACCACCGAGGCGCGGATGGAAGGCGAGACCCTGCGCCTGACCGCCCAGGGCCTGGAGGCGCTGGACAAGGCTGCTTCCGGCGTCGGCCAGATGCTGAGGCTCTGGATCGAGGACGCGGCAGCGGTGGAGCCGATCCGCGACATGCTGAACCGCGAGGGACCGGGGAAGGGACGGGTCATCCTGATCCCCCGGTTTGGCGCAGGGCAGGAGCTGGAGGTGGCGCTGCCCGGCGCCTGGAACGTGTCGCCGCGCTTGGCCCAGGCCATCAAGGTTGTGCCAGGGGTCTGCGAGGTGGCCACCGGCTGAGGGCGCCGGCGGCCACCTTCTTCGTTCTCAGGCAGCCCGGAGGGCTGTCAGGAACTCTTCCATCCGGCCGCGCAGGCCGTCCGCCTGCCGGGCCAGCTCGCTGGAGGCGCCGCGCACCTCCTCCGCGGCCCGGCCGGTGCGTTCCGCGTCCTCGCTCACGCCCGCCGCGTGGTGCGAGGCCTCCTGCGTGCCGACTGCCGCCTGCGCGACCGCAGAGCCGATCTCGCGCGTCGCCTCCGCCTGCTGTCCGGCGGCCTCGGCCACCACGGCCGTCGCCTCGTTCAGCGCCACGATCATCTGCGCGATACCGCCGATCTCCTGTGCGGTGCGCTCCGTCTCCGCCTGCATGGCGGCGATCTGCTGGCTGATCTCGCCCGTGGCCTTGGCGGTCTGGCTGGCCAGGTTCTTCACCTCGCCCGCCACCACGGCGAAGCCCTTGCCGGCCTCGCCGGCCCGCGCCGCCTCGATCGTGGCGTTGAGCGCCAGCAGGTTGGTCTGGCTGGCGATGCCGGCGATCAGCTGCACCACATCCCCGATCCGCGCTGCCGCCTCGGAAAGCCCGCGGACCGTGCGGTCGGTCTGCTGCGCCGCCGCCGAAGCCTGCTCGGCGCGTCCCGCGCTGTCCCGCACCTGCCGCGCCACCTCGGCGATGCTGGCCGAAAGCTCCTCCGCCGCCGCAGCCACGGTCTGAACATTGCCGCTGGCCCGCTCCGAGGCGCCGGCGACCAGGTTGGCGCGATCCTTCCCCGTGGTGGCGATCCTGGCCATGCCGCCGGCCGTTGCGTCCATCTCCGCCGCGGCCGCCGCCACGGTGCGCAGCATGCCGGCGGTTTCCTCCTCGAAGGCCTTCAGCAACCGATCGACGCGCTCGCCCCGCTCAATCTGCTGCTGCTGTGTCCGCTGCTGGGCGCTGGCCAGTTCGAGCCGCTCGGCCGAGCCTCGGCGCAGTGTCTCCACGGCCGCCGCCATGGCACCCAGCTCATCGCGGCGGTCACGATGCGGCACGTCAAGCTCAAGCTCGCCATCGGCGATCCGGGTGACGCAGCCGGTCAGCGCCTGCACCGGCCGCACGATGCGCGACATCAACATCAGCATCGAGCCCAGGGCGGAGATGGCCATCAGCAAGGTTAGGCCAAGGGCGCCGAGGAAGATCCGCAGGCTCTCGGCCTGCAGGGCATCGGTGGTGGCCAGCGCCTCGTCCAGCGCGGCGTCCCGCAGCTTCAGGATCTCTGCCTGGGAGGCGAGGGACCAGGGCCGGAATTCCGGAACCGTCGTGCCCCAGTTCGGGTTGCCGCCGTCGAGCGCGATACGGCTCTTCTGCATGAAGTCCTGCCAGCGGGTCTCGATCGGGCCGCGCGCGGCCGCCTGCTCCTGCAGCGCCGCCTGCAGCGCCGCCCGGTCCGGCATCGCCCGGATCTGGCGCTGCATCGAGGCCCAGCTCTGCTCCATGCGGCCGGTATAGACCAGCAGGTTGTCATAAACCTTCGGGTCGATGGGGGCGCCGCCGACCCAGGTGGTGAGCGGCACGCTGCGCCGGCCGATGAAGTCCCGGTAGTCCATGGCCGAGCTGGCGATGCTGATCAGCGCCGAGGCCTCGGGCGAGGTGGCGAAGACCTGCCGCGCCGCCTCATAGGCAAGGCGGCTCAGCGCCTCGACGCCTTCGTTGCGGAGCGCCTGGGTCACCTTTGGCATCTCCGGGTCGCGGGCGGCGGGGGGACGCGCCAGCTCCTCCATGGTGCGCTGCCGCACCGGGTGGATGCGCGCCAGCATGTCCTGGGCGAGCTGGGCCTGGAAGCCGCCCTTCCGCGCGCTGTCCACCGCGGCGGGCAGCAGCTTGTCGGTCACCTCGGCCGAGCGCCGCAGCGTCGCCACGTCCGGGTTGGCCAGCTGGAGCTGGCTCGCAAAGGCGCCGACCTCCACGGCGATGGCCGACTGTGCGCGCTGCGCGTCGCTCACGGCACGGGAGGCGAGGCGGGCGGCGTCGGTGCGCTGCAGGTCCGACCAGGCGTCCAGGGCCAGCCAGCCCGTCGCCAGCGCACCAGGCACCGTGACGGCGCAGAAGCAGACCAGAAAGAAGTCCCGAATGCGCACGGGCAAGCTCCTGTGAGGGTATCGTGCCGCCCACTATCGGCGTCGGGGATTAAGACCTCCTTGCTCCGCCACAGACAGGAGGGGCCTCTGTCGCATTGCTTGCTTCAGGGCGGGATCCGTGGCAATTGCTGCCCCGCCGCCCGCGAGCTGGGCTTGGGGCGGCAAATCCGCACGCGGCGCACCCTTCCGCCAACACTGGCGCAAGGTCCGGTCTCCCGAGGGAGGTTCGGCGCCGCGGAGGTCGAACCGGACTGCAATCGAAGGAAGGACCGCCACCATGGCGATGCCGGAAGTTTCCCTGCGCCAGCTGCTCGAGGCCGGTGTCCACTTTGGCCACCACACCCGCCGCTGGAACCCCCGCATGGCGCCGTACATCTTCGGCGTGCGCAACCAGGTGCACATCCTGGACCTGCAGCAGACCGTGCCGATGATGGACCGCGCGCTGCGCACCATCCGTGACGTGGTGGCCGGCGGCGGCCGCGTGCTGTTCGTCGGCACCAAGAAGTCCGCGGCCGAGTACGTCGCCGAGGCGGCGACCCGCTGCGGCCAGTACTACGTGAACCACCGTTGGCTCGGCGGCATGCTGACCAACTGGAAGACCATCACCGGCTCCATCAAGCGCCTGAAGCAGATGGACGAGCAGCTCGGCGGCAACACCCAGGGCCTCACCAAGAAGGAAGTCCTGATGCTGACCCGCGAGCGCGAGAAGCTCGACCGCGCGCTGGGCGGCATCCGCGAGATGGGTGGCCTGCCGGACATCCTGTTCGTGATCGACGTGGTGAAGGAGAAGCTGGCGGTCGAGGAGGCCAACAAGCTCGGTATCCCCGTCGTCGCCGTGGTCGACTCCAACGCTGATCCCGAGGGCGTGGCCTTCCCGATTCCGGGCAATGACGACGCCATCCGCGCCATCAACCTCTATTGCGACCTGGTCGCCGGTGCCGTGTTCGATGGCATCAGCGCCGAGCTGCAGGCCTCCGGCGTCGATATCGGCGCGTCCGAGGACCTGGGCGCCGAGGATCTGCCGGCCGTCGAGGGCGTTGACCCGGAGAGCGTGGCCGGCGCCGTGGCCGAGGGCGAGGCGCTGGTGGGCGGCGCTGACGCGCCGGCCGAGCCGGCCACCCCGCAGTCCTGAAGCAGAGCCGTCAGACAGGAGCAAACCCATGGCTGAGATTACCGCCGCGATGGTCCGCGACCTGCGCGAGAAGACCGGCGCGGGCATGATGGACTGCAAGAAGGCTCTGGTCGAGAACAACGGCGACGCCGAGGCGGCGATCGACTGGCTGCGCAAGAAGGGCCTCGCCGCCGCGGCGAAGAAGTCCGGCCGCGTTGCCGCCGAGGGCCTTATCGGCACCGCCACTGGCCCGCAGGTCGGTGGCATGGTCGAGGTCAATGCCGAGACCGACTTCGTGGCCCGTAACGAGCTGTTCCAGAACTTCGTCGCCGAGGTGGCGGGGCTGGTCCTCTCGGTCGGCGACGACGTCGAGCAGCTGAAGGCGGCGACCTTCCCCGGCACCACGCACTCGGTGCAGGACGAGCTGACCCGGCTGATCGCCACCATCGGCGAGAACATGACCATTCGCCGCGCCAAGCGCTTCACGGTTCCCTCCGGCGTGGTCGCCACCTATGTCCACTCGGCGGTCAAGCCGGGCCTGGGCAAGATCGGTGTGCTGGTGGCGCTGGAGGCGGCCTCGGAGATCGAGGCGCTGGAGACGCTGGGCCGCCAGATCGGCATGCATGTCGCCGCCACCCGGCCGGAGGCCCTGGAAGTCGGCGCCGTCGATCCCTCCGCGCTGGAGCGCGAGAAGGCGGTGCTGACCGAGCAGGCCCGCGCCTCCGGCAAGCCGGACGCCATCATCGAGAAGATGGTCGAGGGCCGGGTCCGCAAGTACTACGAGGAAGTGGTGCTGCTGGAGCAGGTCTGGGTGCATGACGGCGAGAGCCGCGTGAAGGCCGTGGTGCAGAAGGCCGGCGCCAAGCTGACCGGCTTCACCCGCTTCCAGCTCGGCGAGGGCATCGAGAAGCAGTCCAGCGACTTCGCCGCCGAGGTCGCGGCCGCCGCCGGCACTGTCTGAGCTGCCTGGCCGGAGCGGGTGCCTTGCGCGCCCGCCCCGGCTGGCTGCCGCTCCGCCGGCATACTGGCCGCATCTGTGGTGCGGTTGTTGACTTAGTCGTGGCCTTGTCGCGCCCGGATGCCGTCCGTATCGTGCCATGGCTCCCCTGACGCTTCCTGATCCCGGATTCTTTGCTCATGCCCAGCCCGATCTACAAGCGCGCCCTGCTCAAGCTCTCGGGTGAGGCGCTGATGGGCTCCCGCGATTACGGGCTGGATACCACCACGGTCCGTGACATCGCGCAGGACATCAAGGGTGTGGTCGAGCTCGGCGTCGAGGTCTGCGTGGTCGTCGGGGGCGGTAACATCTTCCGTGGCGTCGCTGGCGCCTCCGCGGGCATGGACCGCGCCCAGGCCGACAGCATGGGCATGCTGGCCACCGTGATGAACGCCCTGGCCTTGCAGAACGCGCTGGAGAAGATCGGCGTGCCCACCCGCGTGCAGTCGGCCATCCCGATGAGCAGCGTCTGCGAGCCCTTCATCCGCCGTCGCGCCCAGCGCCACATGGAGAAGGGGCGGGTGGTGATCTTCGCCGCCGGCTCCGGAAACCCCTTCTTCACCACTGACACGGCCGCCGCGCTCCGCGCCGCCGAGATGGGCTGCGATGTCCTGCTGAAGGGCACCCAGGTGGACGGCGTCTACTCCGCCGACCCCCGGAAGAACCCGCAAGCCGAGCGCTACGTCACGCTGACCTACCTGGAGATGCTGGCGCGCGACCTCGCCGTGATGGACGCCGCCGCGATCAGCCTGGCGCGCGAGAACAAGCTGCCGATCATCGTCTTCAATATCCACGAGCCGGGCGCCTTCACCGCCGTGATGCAAGGCGAGGGCCGCTTCACCACGGTCGTGGATCAATAAGAAGGAAGCCCCGGTCATGGCCGCCCCTGCCGATCTGAACACGCTGAAACAGGATCTCTCGCGCCGCATGGATGGCGCGCTGGATTCGCTGAAGAAGGAGTTCTCGGGTCTGCGCACCGGCCGCGCCTCGCCAGCGTTGCTGGAGCCGATCCGAGTCGAGGTCTATGGCGCCAATCAGCCGCTGAACCAGGTGGCGAACGTTTCCGTTTCTGGCCCCAGCATGTTGTCCGTGCAGGTCTGGGACCGCGGCGCCACCAAGGCTGTCGAGGTCGCCATCCGCGATTCCGGCCTCGGCCTGAACCCGCAGGCCGAGGGCCAGACCATCCGCGTGCCGCTGCCGCCGCTGACGCAGGAGCGCCGCAACGAGCTGGCCAAGCAGGCGGCCAAGTATGCCGAGGCTGCCAAAGTGGCTGTCCGCGGTGTTCGCCGCGATGGAATGGACCAGATCAAGGGCTGGGAAAAGAAGTCCGAGATCGGCAAGGATGAGGCGAAGGACTGGTCCGACGAGGTGCAGAAGCTTACCGACCTGACCATCAAGAAGGTCGATGAGTTGCTCGCCGAGAAGGAAAAAGACATCAAGGCCGTCTGAACACCTCATGAGCGCCGCGTCCCTGAACCAGCCTCTTGCGGCGCTGCCGGACCTGGCGGCCCCTCCTGACGGTCCCCTCCATGTCGGCCTGATCATGGACGGCAACCGCCGCTGGGCGAAGGCCCGGGGCCTTCCCCGTGCCCTCGGCCACAAGGCCGGGGTGGAGGCGGTGCGCCGCACCATCCAGGCCGCCGCCGATGCCGGCATCGGCTGGTTGACTCTCTTCGCCTTCTCCTCGGAGAACTGGCGCCGCTCGGCTGATGAGGTGCGCGACCTCACCGGCCTCCTGCGCATCTATCTCCGTCGCGAGGTCAACACGCTCGCGAAGAATGGCGTCCGCCTGCGTGTCATCGGCGAGCGGGAGCGCTTCGGGCCGGAAACCGTCGCGGCCATCGAGGCAGCCGAGCAGTCCACCGCGCACAACACCCGCCTGAACCTGACGGTGGCGCTTTCCTACGGCGCCCGGGCCGAGATCGCCTCGGCCGCCCGCAGCATTGCGCAGGAAGTGGCCGCCGGCCGGCTCGATCCTGCCAGCATCGACGAGGAGACGCTCACCCGTCACCTCGCGACGCGGAGCATGCCGGACCCTGACCTGATCATCCGCACCTCCGGCGAGCAGCGGCTCTCGAACTTCCTGCTCTGGCAGGCCGCCTATGCCGAGTTTGTCTTCCTCGATGTGCTGTGGCCCGACTTCGATGCGAGCCATCTGGGCCAGGCGCTGACCGAATACCGCCGGCGTGTCCGCCGCTTTGGGGTGGGCAGCGGCTGACGATGGACGGTTCCTCGAGTTCCGAGGCGCCATCGGCGAAGCGATGGCGTGACCTCAAGAAGCGGGCCATCTCCGCTGCGGTGCTCGGTCCGGGTGCCTTGCTCTGTGCCTGGCTCGGAGCCCTGCCGTGGACGGCGCTGATGGCGCTGGCGGTGGCGCTGCTCTGCTGGGAATGGGTCCATCTCTGCGGCCTGCGCAGCCGCACCTGGCCCGGCATTGCCTTGCCCGCGGTGGTGTTCATCGCCTGCGCCCTTGCTGTCTATGGGCAGCCTGTGGGCGGATTGCTGGTGCTGGCCCTGGGCTTCCTCGCGACCTGGGCGACCGTGCCGCGGCTGCACCGCGCCGGTGCGCCCCCGCCGCCCGCAAGCTGGCTCGCCATGGGTGTGCTCTATATCGGTATCGCTGGCATCGCACTGATCGAGCTGCGGCACGACAATGAGGCCGGGCGCGGTAACATTCTGTTTCTCTTCTTCGTGGTCTGGGCGAGTGATATCGGTGCCTACATGTTCGGGCGCCTGCTCGGCGGGCCCAAGCTGGCCCCGGCCATCTCACCCGGAAAGACCTGGTCGGGCGCTTTGGGCGGCCTGATCTCCACCATGCTTGTCGGCTGGATTGCCGCTGTCTGGCTCGCTCCCGGCACGCCACCGGTGGCGCGGGTGCTGCTCGTGGCGGCCCTGCTCGGCGTTGCTACCCAGCTCGGCGATCTGCTGGAAAGCGCGGTCAAGCGCCACTTCAAGGTGAAGGACAGTTCGATGCTCATCCCCGGCCATGGCGGCCTGCTGGATCGGCTCGACGGGCTGATGGCGGCCGCGCCGGTCGCCGCGCTGCTTGCCTTCGCGGTCGGATACGGAGTGCCACTGTGGCGGTAGGGCCGCGTCGCGTTAGTATTCTCGGCAGCACCGGCTCGGTCGGCCGCAGCACGGTTTCGTTGCTGGAAGCGGCACCGCCGGGGGATTTCTCCGTCGCCGCGCTGGTGGCGGGGCAGGATGCCGACGCGCTGGCCGAGCAGGCGCTGCGGCTGCGGCCGCAGATCGCCGTCCTGGCTGATGTGGCTTCGGCACCTCGGCTGAAGGAACGCCTGGAGGGTTCCGGGATCGCCTGGGCCTGCGGCCGCGATGCCGTGCTCGCCGCTGCCGCCATGCCGGCTGACTGGACCATGGCCGCAATCGTCGGTGCCGCCGGGCTGGAGCCGACGCTTGCCGCGCTGCGCAACGGCGGCACGCTGGCGCTGGCCAACAAGGAGTCGCTGGTCTGCGCCGGGGAGCTGGTGCTGCGAGCGGTGCAGGAGGCCGGCGCCACGCTGCTGCCGGTCGATTCCGAGCACAACGCCATCTTCCAGACACTGGATGCGCGCGACCCCGCAGCGGTTGAACAGATCGTGCTGACTGCCTCCGGCGGCCCGTTCCGCGAGATGCCGCTGGAGCGTATGGCGCGAGTCACGCCCGAGGAGGCGGTGCGCCATCCCGTCTGGTCCATGGGGGCCAAGATCAGCGTCGATTCCGCCACCATGATGAACAAGGGGCTTGAGCTGATCGAGGCGGCCCGGCTCTTCCCGGTGCCGGAGCCGCGCATCGCCGTTCTGGTGCATCCCCAATCGGCGGTGCATGGCATGGTGCAGTATGCCGACGGGTCGCTGCTGGCGCAGCTCGGTACGCCGGACATGCGCACGCCGATTGCCCATGCCCTGGCCTGGCCGCGCCGGATGCCGGTGGAACTGCCGCGGCTTGACCTCGCGGCGCTGGCGCGGCTGGAGTTCTACGCGCCTGATACAGATCGTTTCCCTGCGTTGCGGCTGGCCCGCGAGGCCTTGCGGGCGGGGGCAGGGGCCACCACCATCCTGAATGCCGCGAACGAGGTGGCCGTCGGGCTCTTTTTGCAGCGACGGCTTGGCTTCCTCGACATCGCCGTGGTGGTCGAGGAGACGCTGGCGGCCCTGGGTGCCCCTGAGGTGCCTGACCTCGCCACCGTGCTGGCATTGGACAGCGCGGCAAGGCAGGATGCCCTGGCCCACGCGGCGCGCCGCGCGGCCTGAACACGCCCTGAGCCCCTGCCGCCGCGCGGCGATGGCCCGGGCAGGAGAACGCGACCTTGGACCTGTTGCCTGAGCCCTTCCGCTCGATCGTTGCCTTCATCGTGGTGCTGGGTGTGCTCGTCTTCATCCACGAGCTGGGCCATTACCTCGCCGCCCGGTGGCGGGGTGTGCATGTCGAGGTCTTCTCCATCGGCTTCGGCAAGCGCATCCACAGCTGGGTGGACCGGCACGGCACGGAGTGGCGACTCTCCTGGCTGCCCTTGGGCGGCTTCGTGAAGCTGCACGGCCAGGAAGGTCCGACGGAGGCCGATCCCGAGGTGCGCGCCGCCTGGCGCGCCGGCAGGACCTTCCACGACAAGCCGGTGAGGGACCGGGCCATCGTGGTGGCGGCGGGCCCGATCGCCAATTTCCTGCTCGCTGCTTTCCTTTTCGCCGGTCTCTACATGACGGTGGGGCAGCCGCAGCCGACCGCCACGGTGGGCGCCGTTGTGGCGGGCAGCGCCGCCGAGCGCGCCGGCCTGCAACCGGGCGACCGCATCCTCAGCCTGGACGGCACCCCGGTGACTCGCTTCGAGGAGATCCAGCGCCATATCCAGCCGCGCGCCGGCCAGCCGGTTGAGCTCCGAGTGCAGCGCGACGGCACTGAGGAGAGCCTGCAGGCCACCCCGGAGGGGCGCGAATCGAACGGCGCCACCGTCGGGGTCCTGGGTATTTCGGGCGGCGTGCCGGAGTTCACCCGGTTGAACCCTGTCAGCGCCGTCTGGGCGGGGGCGGAGCAGACCGTCAACGTCACCGTGCAGACGCTGGGCGGCCTGTGGCAGATGATCTCGCACCAGCGCGGCACCGAGGAACTCGGCGGACCGCTGCGCATCGCCCAGCTCTCCGGCCAGGTGGCGCAGCTTGGCCTCGCCAGCCTTGTTTCCTTCATGGCGGTGCTGTCGGTGAATCTCGCCTTGATCAACCTCTTCCCGATTCCGGTGCTGGATGGCGGCCACCTGCTGTTTTACGCCGCCGAGGCCATCCGTGGTCGCCCGCTGCCGCCGCGCGCCATCGAATACGGCTTCCGCGCCGGATTCGCGCTGCTCCTGGCACTGTTCGTCTTTGCCACCTGGAACGATCTTTCCAGCCTCGGTGTGGTGCGCTGGGTAAGCGGACTGGTCGGCTGAGCCGGCGGGCGGTGCTGCCGGCCTTCGGACGCCGCTCGCGTATCGCTCGCTAACATACTGAAAAATTTCCTGATCCGTGAGATCGCCCCGCTTCCCCTCAAGGGGTGGCGGGGCGTCGCGTTCCCGGCTAGTCTCCGCCGCCTGAATCCTCGGTCCCCGAGGGTTCCAAGGCCTTTCTCCTGGCCCCCACCAACCGGCCCCGGATCCGACCTTTGCACGCCACCCGCGCCCTTCTGCTCGCCGCCACCTGCCTCGTGCCCGTGCTGATGCCGCCTGAGGCCGTCGCCCAGCCGCGCAACGCACCCCGGCGCGCCGCCCAGCCCGCACGGCAGCCCGCAGGGCCGGTGGTCAGCCAGATCGAGGTGCAGGGCAACCAGCGCATCGAGGCGGATACCGTCCGCTCCTACATGCTGCTGCAGCCCGGCGACACCTATGACGATGCCCGGGCAGACCGCAGCCTGCGCACCCTCTTCGCCACAGGCCTGTTCAAGGACGTGCGGATCAGCCGCCAGGGCGACCGCGTGATCGTGCAGGTGCAGGAGAACCCGATCGTCAACCAGGTGGCCTTCGAGGGGAACAGCAAGCTCTCGGACGACACCCTGCGGCCCGAGGTGCAGCTCCGTCCTCGCGCCGTCTTCACCCCCGCGACCGCCCAGGCCGACCGTCAGCGCCTGCTCGAACTCTACGCGCGCCGCGGCCGCTTCGCCGCCCGGGTCGAGCCGAAGATCATCGAGCGCGACCAGAACCGCGTGGACGTGGTCTTCGAGATCACCGAGGGCGACGCGGCGCTGATCAGCCGGATCAACTTCGTCGGCAACGAATCCTATTCGGACAGCCGCCTGAAGGAGATCACTGCTTCCAAGGAGGCGGCCTGGTACCGGCCTTTCAGCTCCTCGGACACCTATGAGCCGGAGCGGTTGAACTTCGACCGTGAACTGCTACGCCGCTTCTACCTGCGCGAGGGCTACGCGGATGTGAGCGTCACTGGCGCCACCGCCGAGCTGGCACCGGATCGCAGCGGCTTCTTCGTGACCTACACGATCAATGAAGGGCCGCGCTATCGCGTCGGCGATGTCGAGATCAAGTCCAGCCTGCGCAATGTCGGCCCCGAGCGGCTGCAACGGGTGCTGGAGATCTACAAGGGCGACTGGTACGACGGGGACGCCGTTGAGCGGATGACCGAGGCGCTGACCGACGAGGCCAATCTCGCCGGCGCTCCCTTCGTCGAGGTCGAGCCGAAGATCACGCGTGACCGCGAGAAGCACCTCATCAACATCGTCTTCGACGTGCATGAGGGCCAGCGCGCCTATGTCGAGCGCATCGACATCACCGGCAATACCCGCACGCAGGATCGGGTCATCCGCCGCGAGTTCCGCCTGGCCGAAGGCGATGCCTTCAACGCCGCGCAGGTGCGCCGCTCGCGCCAGCGCATCCGCGACCTCGGCTTCTTCAACGATGTCCAGATCAACCCGGCGCCCGGCTCGACGCCGGATCGTGTGGTGCTGAACACGCAGATCTCCGAACGTGCCACCGGCGAGATCTCGCTCGGCGGCGGCTACTCGACGGATGCCGGCGCACTGGCCGACTTCGGCCTGCGTGAGCGCAACATCGTCGGCACCGGCGTGGATGCGCGGTTCAACACCACGATCGCGCAGCGCCGCAGCCAGGTGGACCTCTCGGTCACCGATCCTGCCTTCCTCGACCGCAACCTCTCGGTCGGCGCCGACCTGTTCTACATCGTGCGCGACCTGACGGACTACTCGGGCTTCGAGGAGCGCCGGGCCGGCTTCAGCCTGCGCGCGGGCTACGAGTTCAACGAGCGGCTGCGCCAGTCCTGGGCCTATACGCTGTCGCGCCGCAACGTGTTCAACGTAGACAGGGACGCCAGCCGCTACATCCAGGAGCAGAAGGGCATCACCGTCCTGTCGCAGATCGGCCAGACGCTGACCTACGACACGCGCGACTCCCGCCTCGACCCACACAATGGCTATGTCGTGCGCCTGGGCACCGACCTCGCCGGCCTCGGCGGCGACGTCAGCTATGTCCGCCTTCGGCTGGACGGCACCTACTACATTCCCTTCGAGCGTTGGCTCGGCAATCCCGACTACGTGCTCGCCATTTCCGCCGGCGCCGGCCATCTCGTGACCTATGGCGGTAAGGATGAGCGCATCATCGACCGCTTCTTCCTGGGTGGCGAGAACCTGCGCGGCTTCGCGGTGGCGGGGGCCGGTCCGCACGATACCTCCACGAGTGACTCGCTAGGCGGCCGCACCATCTGGACGCAGAGCACCGAGATGCGCTTCCCTCTGCCGGGCGTGCCGTCTGAGCTTGGGCTGCTTGGACGCGCCTTTGTGGATGTCGGCGCGCTCTGGGGGTCTGTGAACGATCCTGTCGTCGCCGATGACTCCTCGCCCCGCGTGGGCGCCGGTGTCGGCATTTCCTGGCGAAGCCCCTTCGGCCTGATCAACATCGACCTCGCGCAGGCCGTGGTGAAGAAGCCCTACGACGATACGCAGGTCTTCCGCTTCGGCTTCGGCACGCGCTTCTGAGTTTCCGTACGGAGTTTGTCCAAATGGCCCGACGCGCTTCCACCGCGCTTGCGGCGGTCCTGCTGTCTTCCACGCTGATCCCGGGAGGGGCGGCGCTGGCCCAGCAGCAGGAGTGGTTCGTTCCCAACCAGCAGCAGCAGTCCCAGCCCCAGCGTTCCGCTCCACAGCGCCAGGCGCCGCCCCAACGTGCAGTGCAGCCCAACCCGGCGCCGCTGCCGCCCGGCGAGCAGCCGCCTGCCGCGGTCATCGGCATCGTCGACGTGCCGGAAGTGCAGCGCAACTCCACCGCCTTCAATCAGGTGCGGGAGGAGATCGAGAAGCGGCGCCAGAAGCTGAACGACGACCTGCAGCGTGAGCAGGCCCGCTGGCGCGAGGAGCAGCAGGCGCTGGCCAACCAGCGCAGCAACCTCTCCCCTGAGGATCTGCGCGCCAAGGAGCGCGACCTGCAGGAGCGGGTGACCGACGCGCAGCGTGTCTTCCGCGAGCGTTCGCGAGACATCGAGCAGGTGGCCCAGGGGGCGCTGCAGGAAATTGAGCGGGCGCTGGCGACGGTGATCCGGCAGGTGGCCGCGAGCCGCAAGGTGAACCTCGTGCTGCCGCGCCCAATGGTGATCTACAATGAGCCGCCTTTCGACCTCTCGTCCGAGGTTTCGACGCAGCTCAACAAGATCCTGAAGTCGGTCAAGGTGGCTCCCGAGGAGAATCCGGCACCGGCTTCTGCCCCGGCGGCGAGCCGCCCCGCCCAGGGTCAGCCGCAGAAGCGGAACTGACGCCGTGGCCGCCGATCCGCGCTTCCATCCGACCGCAGGCCCGTTCCCGCTCGCACGGGTGGCCGAGGCGGGGGCGGCGCAGTTCAGCGGCGACGGCGAGCGGCGCTTCCGCGATGTGGCGCCGCTGGATGCTGCGGGCCCGGAGGAGGTCGCCTTCCTCGATGGACGCCGCAACCTGGAGACCATGCAGGCCAGCCAGGCCGGCGCGGTGATCCTACGTCCGGAATTCGCGCAGGCCGTTCCGGCGGGCTGCGTGGCGCTGGTGAGCCCAGCGCCGCACCTCGCCTTCGCCCGCATTGCCGCCCTGTTCCATCCAGCACCCGCGCCCGTGGCCGGCATCCATCCCACCGCGAGTGTTGCGCCCGACGCGGTGCTCGGCGAGGGCAGCGAGGTCGGTCCCTACGCTGTGATCGGCGCTGGGGCGGTATTGGGCGCGCGCGCCTATGTCGGGCCGCACGCCGTCATCGGGCCCGGTTGCGTCTTTGGTGATGATGCTCGCATTCACGCCCACGCCAGCGCGATCTGCTGCCTTGCGGGGCACCGCGTCACCCTGCACCACGGCGCGCGGGTGGGGCAGGAAGGCTATGGCTTCGCTCCAACGCCGGAGGGGCGCTTCCTCACCATACCGCAGCTCGGCCGCGTCGTGCTGGGGGATGAGGTGGAGATCGGGGCAAATGCCTGCGTCGATCGCGGCGCGTTGGGCGACACGGTGCTGGGGCCGGGCACCCGGCTCGACAACCTTGTGCAGATCGGCCACAACGTCGTCACGGGCCGTGGCTGCGTGATTGTCGCACAGGTCGGCATCTCCGGCTCGACCCGCCTGGGCGACTATGTGACCATCGCCGGGCAGGCGGGGCTGACAGGGCATCTGAGCATCGGCTCCCGGGCACGGATCGGCGCCCAGGCCGGCGTGCAGAGCGACATTCCGCCCGGCCAGGATGTGACGGGATCGCCCGCCATGCCGGTCAAGGATGCCTTGCGAGCGGCGCTCTACCTGCGGAAGGTGGGCGCCCGCAAGACGCCGGACACCGGCGCCGCGCAGGGACGCGCAGATCAGAAGGGGCCGCCCGGGAGGCGGTCGGGACAGACGGACTAAACGCACATGGACCAGCAAGAACAGACCGGCTCCGAGCCGGCGGCAAAGCAGAGTCTTGAGGTTTGCGACATCGCCCGCATCATGCGGGCGATTCCGCACCGCTACCCGTTCCTGATGGTCGACCGCGTGGTGGACATGGCGCTGGGCGAAAGCGCCGTCGGCATCAAGAATGTCACCATTAACGAGAATTTCTTCCAGGGTCATTTCCCGGCGCATCCGGTGATGCCAGGCGTGCTGATCATCGAGGCGATGGCGCAGACCGCCGCCGTCCTCGTGGTCGAGACGCTGGGGCCAAGCGCGCAGGGCAAGCTGGTTTATTTCATGAGTGTCGAGAACGCCAAGTTCCGCCGGCCGGTTGGCCCGGGGGACCAGCTGCGCATCCACATCCAGAAGGAACGCGCGCGGGGCAATGTTTGGAAATTCAATGCTGTGGCCCGGGTCGATGGCACCGTGGTGGCCGAGGCCAGCTACGCCGCGATGATTATGGACCGCTGAGTGGATGCCTGAAAGCGTGACCCAGACAGAGCGCGGAATCCACCCCTCCGCCGAGATTCATCCCACCGCCATCGTCGCTCCCGGCGCCTCCATCGGCGCCGGTTGCCGCATCGGACCGTTCTGCATCATCAGTGCCGACGCGACGCTGGGCGAGGGCGTGGTGCTCGACTCCCATGTTTCCATCGACGGCGTCGCTGAGATCGGCGATGGCGTGCGTGTCAGCCCCTATGCCACCATTGGACATGCGCCGCAGGACCTGAAGTACAAGGGCCAGCCCACCCGCGTGGTGGTCGGCGCCCGCACCATGATCCGCGAGCACGCCACCATCCATCGCGGCAGCGTCGGCGGTCATGGCGTGACGACGGTCGGGCCGGACTGCCTCATCATGGTCAACGGCCATGTCGGGCATGACTGCACGCTCGACCACCACGTCATCCTGGCGAACAACGTCATGCTCGGCGGGCACGTGCATATCGCCGACACCGTCTTCGTCGGCGGCGGCGCGGCCATCCACCAGTTCGTCCGCATCGGGCGGCAGGTGGTCGTGGGCGGCATGAGCGGCGTGGAGGCGGATGTCATCCCGTTCGGTGCGGTGATGGGCAACCGCGCCCGGCTGACCGGCCTGAACCTGATCGGCCTGAAGCGCCGCGGCTTCGCGCGCAGCCAGATCCACACGCTGCGCGCCGCCTATCGCAGCCTGTTCCGGACGCCGGGCGCCTTCCAGAGCCGGGTGGAGGCCACCGAAGCCGCCTTCGGTGAGGATGAGGTGGTGCGCGAGATCCTGGCCTTCATCCGCGCCGACAGCCATCGCGGCCTCTGCCGCGCCGGCCGCGAGATGCTTGAGGATGAGGACGCCGAGGCCGAGGCCTGAGGCGATGGGCACGCCGCTCGGCATGATTGTCGGCGGTGGGCTGCTGCCGCAGCGAGCCGCCGCCGCCGCCGCCGCCGCTGGCCGGACGCCGCATGTCGTGATCCTCGAAGGCTTCGGCGATCCGGCCGACTATGCCGGCTATCCCCACATCGTCTGCCGGCTCGGAGCAGGCGGGCGGATGCTGGAATGGCTGCGCGGCACAGGCGCGCGCGACCTCGTGCTGGCCGGCAAGGTGACCCGCCCGAGCTTCCTCTCCCTGCGCCCGGATGCCGGTGCGGCGCGCCTGCTGCCCCGGATCGGCATGAAGGCCTTCGGCGGGGATGACTCCCTGCTGCAGGCCGTGCTCCGCGTGCTGCGCGAGGAGGGTTTCAACCCCATGCCGGCGCAGGACGTGCTGCAGGAACTGCTGGTGCCCGAGCCCACCGCGCTGACCACCGCCCTGCCGGACGAGGCGGCACGCCAGGATATCCGCCGTGGCATTGCCGTGGTTCGGGCGCTCGGTGCCGTGGATGTCGGCCAGTGTGCCGTGGTGCAGCAGGGGCTGGTGCTGGCCGTGGAGGCCATCGAAGGCACCGATGCCATGCTGGCCCGCGCCGGGTCACTGCGCCGCGAGGGGCCCGGCGGCGTGCTGGTGAAGATCCTGAAGCCGGGGCAGGATCGCCGCGTTGATCTGCCGACCATCGGGCCGGACACCGTCGCCGGTGCCGCCGCAGCCGGGCTGCGCGGCATTGTCATCGAGGCGAACGGCACCATCGTGGTGGATCGGGCGGCGACCGTCGCGGCGGCCGAGGCGGTGGGCCTGTTCCTGGTCGCCCTCGACCCGACCGCGCTGGTCTGGGCTGAACCGCAATCCTGACGGAGGAGAACCGCATATGAGCAGTTTCCTGCACACCATGATCCGCGTCGGCAACCTGGAGCGGAGCGTCGACTTCTACACCCGCCTGCTCGGCATGAAGGAGCTGCGCCGCAACGACGTGCCCGAGGGCAAGTACACGCTGGTCTTCGTCGGCTACGCGCCGGAGAGCACCGGCGCCGGCGTGATCGAGCTGACCTACAACTACGGCACCGAGAAGTACGAACTCGGTAATGCCTTCGGCCACCTGGCGCTCGGCGTGCCCGATATCTACGGCACCTGCGAGAAGCTGCGCGCCGAGGGCGTGAAGATCACCCGCGAACCGGGCCCTGTGAAGTTCGGCACCACCGTGATCGCCTTCATCGAGGATCCGGACGGCTACAAGATCGAGCTGATCGAACGCAAGTCGGCAGAGGCCGGCACGCGCGGCTGAGGCCGGGGCGGGGAGGGTGCGGCGCGTCCTCCCAGTCAGGCGTCCTCGATGAGCGCGCGGGCAGCGTGGCAGAGCAGCCCGTCCGGCGCTTCCAGGGTTTCCAGCAGGCCTACCTCCTCCAGGGCGGGCAGGGGCAGAAGCGGCCCGACGCCTCCATCATTCTGCCGCACCATGTGGAAGGCGCGGGCCTGGCGCTGCCGCTCCGGCGGTTCCGCCTCGCCGAAGGCCAGCGCGAAGGGCTTGCGCACCACCGGCAGCCGCAGAGGCGAGAGCGCCTCCACCTCCAGCAGGCTCAGTTCCAGCGGCTCCTCCAGAGGTGCGAGGTCGTAGAGGCCGGAAAGGCCCAGCCCGGCCTTCACGCGCGAATGGCCCAGCAGTAGCGCGGCCAGGAGCGCCCCGGACTCCCAGCCGCAGACCAGCACCGGGCCGGCGATGCCGTGCCGTGGCCCCTGGGCGCCCAGCCAGTCGAGCGCCCGGTGCAGTTCGCGGGCGATGCGCGTGAGGCTGGCCTCGGGCATCAGGCTGTGGCCGGGCAGGGCAGCGGACCAGCCATGCGCCAGCAGTCCCCGCGCCAGGGCGCCGCACTCCTTCCGGCCGCTGCTGCGCCACTGGCCGCCGGGCAGCAGCACCAGACAGGGCGACGCCGCGCTGATCGCGGGGAAGAGATCCCAGCGGCAATGCTCGCCGCCCCCATAGGACACATCCAGCTTGCCGGGCCGGGCGGCGCGCAGAGCGGCGGAGTCCGCAGCCAGTTGCGCCACCCGCTCCGCGGGTGAGAGCGTGGCAATGTGGGATATGAGGGGCGCCACGGGGCGGTCCTGCGGCGTACCCGCGGGCGCGGCGCTCATGTCGCTGTCACCCGCAGATGGCGGGGGCGTTCGGAATTCTTCCGGTAAGGCGTGCGCGGCATGCTGGGGAGGCTCCGGCTGGGCAAGTCACCCAAAGGCCTCTGCAACCTCCGTGCCGCGCCGCCCCGGATGCACCCTCAGGCCGCGGGAGGCACCATCAGCGGCGCCAGGGCTGCCCGCAAACTGGGCGGCACCGCCTGGGTGCGGCTCTGCGTCGCGGCATCCACATGCACGTGGATGAAGTGACCTTCGGCGCAGGCGGTGTCCTGGCCCGGCCGGAAGATGCCGATCTCGTAGCGCACCGAGCTGTTGCCGACATGCGCGACCCGCAGGCCGGCCGTCAGCACGTCCGGAAAGAAGGCGGGGGCATGGTGCCGGCAAAGGGTCTCGACCACGACTCCCAGAACCTCGCCATTGCGCATGTCCAGGCCACCGGTGGCGTTGAGGAAGTGCGCGACCAGCGTGTCGAAGTAGGTGTAGTAAACCGCATTGTTGACATGACCAAAGCTGTCCTGATCCCCCCAGCGGGTTGGAATCTCCAGAAAGAAGCGGTACTCGGCCCGGCGGGGGATGGTCTTGCCCATGGCGAACGGGATCTCCTGTTGCTGCTGTGACGCTTTTCGCACGCGCGGGCGTAAATCAACGCTGCCCATGTCGGCCAGGGCTTCGCCCGGAGGCCGTGCTTTTGTATAGGTTATGAATCCTTGGCGAACAGGATGCCTCCCGACGGCGCAACGCCGCCGGGCCGGCACCCCGTCGCGCCGGAAGCCTCTCACGCCGCCCCCAGGCCAGGATCGCCACCGCAGCCGATGTCAGCCCCCGCCGCCACTCCCCGCCTTGAGCCATTCCGGCTGCGCGGTGCCAATTTCAACCTGCTCGTGCTGCGGCTGCTGGACCCGCGGCCGGAGGTGATCATCCCCGCGCTGGCCGATCAGTTCCGCCGCGCGCCGGGATTCCTCCGCTTCGCGCCGCTGGTGCTCGGGTTGGATGATCTCGCCATCGCGCCGCACGAGATCGACTTCGCGGCCCTGGCCGCCGAGCTGCGGCGCATCGAGATCACCCCCATCGGCACGGTGGGCGGCACGCCTGAGCTGCGTGGCGCCGCCCAGGGCGCCGGCCTGCCGCCGCTGCGCCTCGCCGGTGGCAGCAAGGAGGAGGATGTGGCGCTGCCCGCCGCACCGGCCTCTGCCCCTGCGCCCGCTCCGGCTGCCGCGCCGCAGGAGCCCGCTGCCCCGCCACCACCACCCGGCACGGCTCGGCCGACCATGGTGATCGACCATGCGGTGCGTGCGGGACAGCGCATCTGGGCGCAGGGCGCGGACCTGATCGTCAACGGCACCGTGAATCCCGGCGCCGAAGTGATTGCGGACGGCAACCTGCACGTCTACGGCGCACTGCGCGGCCGCGCGATCGCGGGTGGCGCGGACAACACGGAGGCGCGCGTCTTCGCGCTGAATTTCGATCCGGAGCTGGTTTCCATCGCGGGCTACTACGCGGTACGGGAAGGACTCACGGATGCCCCGATCGGCAAGTCCGTGCAGGTGCGCCTGATCGGCGAGAATATGCGATTCGACCGGCTGGGCTGACTGGGCGGCTCACCGGCACAAAGGAGAGACTCATGGCGCAAGTGATCGTGGTGACGTCCGGCAAGGGAGGGGTCGGCAAGACCACAAGCTCCGCCGCCTTCGCCACCGGTCTCGCCCAGAGCGGCAAGAAGACGGTGGTGATCGACTTCGACGTCGGCCTGCGCAACCTCGACCTCATCATGGGTGTCGAACGGCGCGTGGTGTTCGACATCGTTAACGTCATCAGCGGCGAGGCCAAGCTCAACCAGGCGCTGATCCGCGACAAGCGGGTGGACACTCTCTCCATCCTCCCCGCCAGCCAGACGCGCGACAAGGACGCCCTGACCAAGGAAGGCGTCGCCGGCATCATCGACGAGTTGTCGAAGGACTTCGACTACATCGTCTGCGACAGCCCGGCCGGCATCGAGAAGGGTGCGCTGCTGGCGCTCTACTTCGCGGACCAGGCGATCATCGTCACCAATCCCGAGGTTTCCTCGGTGCGTGACTCGGATCGCATCCTGGGCGTGCTGCAGTCGAAGTCGAAGCGCGCGGAGGAGAAGCGGGATCCGGTGAAGGAGCACCTGATCGTCACCCGATACGACCCCAACCGGGTCGAGAGGGGCGAGATGCTGAAGCTCGAGGACATCCGCGAGATCCTGGCGATTCCGCTGCTCGGCGTCATCCCGGAGAGCGAGAGCGTGCTGAAGGCCTCGAACACCGGCAATCCGGTGATCCTGGACGAGGCATCCAATGCCGGCGTCGCCTACAAGGACGCCGTGGCGCGCTTCCTGGGCGAGGAGCGGCCGCACCGCTTCCTGGACCCGGAGAAGCGGGGCTTCCTGTCGCGCCTGTTCGGGGGGAGGGCCGCATGAGTTGGCTCGACGTCTTTCGTGGCGCCCGCAAGCCGCCACCAAGTGCGGGCGCCGCAAAGGAGCGGCTGCAGATCGTGCTGGCGCACGAGCGTATCAGCCGCACCGGCACCGACTTCCTGCCACGCCTGCAGCGTGAGCTGATCGAGGTGGTGGCGCGCTATGTCGCCATCGACCCGAAGGCGGTGAACGTGTCGCTCGACCGCGGCGGGGATATGAGCACCCTCGCCATAGAGGTTGAGCTGCCCGGGCCAGAGAAGGTCGTCATCAAGCCCGAGATCAAGGGCGACACCAACGCCGCCTGAACGGCGCGGGCCCGCCATTTGCGGCAGGGCCCGTCTTCCCGCCCTCCACCGGAGGGCGGGGCAAGCCGCCTTAGCGCCCGGCGGAAAGCTCGGTCTCAAGCGCCTTGATCTTGGCGGTCAGCGACTGGCGCAGGGAGGCCGCGGCATGCGGCTTCAGCGCCGCCAGCGCCTCCTTGAGGTCGCGCAGCTGCCGCTTCTTCTCCTCCATGGTGCGGGAGATGGGGCGGCTGCCGGAAAGCTGTCCGTCAAAGGCACGCATGATGGCAAATCCTTTGGGTGCTCCGCCGGCCACGGAGGCAGGCCGGCGCAGGATGAAAAAAACCGGGGTTGATCAGAGACCGTTCAGCTTGCGCAGCAGGCCGAGGAGGGTCTCGCGTTCCTGCTCCGTCAGGAGCGTGACCATGCGGCCCTCGTAGTCCTCGACACAGGCCTTCAAGGAGGGCAGCAGGGCCGCGCCTGCGGGGCTGAGTCGCAGCGCCTGAGTCCGGCGGTCACCGCTGACCGGCTGGCGCTCCACAAGCTGCCGTTCGGCCAGGCGCTGCATGGCCGGGCTGAGGGTGGACTTGTCCAGCGCAGCCGCCTGGGCAAGCTGGCCAAGGGTGATGCCAGGATTGGCCTCCACCAGGCAGAGAAGGGCGAATTCGCTGGCGGTGACGCCCGTTCCGGCGGTCGCCTCGGCGAAGCCGGTCTGCATCCGGCCGTGGGCACGGCGCAGCAAATGCCCCAGCAACCCCGGAAGGGGGCCAAGGTCGATCGGCTCCTGCCTTGCTCGCACCACGTCCATGGCAGCAGCCTAGCGCACAATGAGGCGCGGCGGAACTATGCTGCCATGCACCGCCGAAGAGCGGCCGCCAGTGGTCAGTATTCGAACTCGTAGGAGAGCCCGACCCGCTCGCCCTCTTCCCCGCCGGTGCTGCTCTCCAGCTTCAGGCGCGGCGTCAGCTCCACATCGACGCCGACACGCGGCCCCCCCTTCGTGCCCTGTTCGACCCCGACATAGACCCCCTTGCCGACATAGCCACCGGCCTCCAGCGAAGGGTTCATGGCGTTGCTGTTGCTGTTCGCCGAGCTGCTGCTGTCGTTGGCGCTGCCGACGCCGAGCCGGTCCAGTCCCAGCTTGTCGGCGATCTTGCCGAAGAAGCCGCGCGAGCCGCCGGGCCCGACTCCGGCGAGGCTGGCGGCACCGCCGGCAAGCTGCGCGATCTCGAAGGGAGAGAGCTTGTTCAGTGGCCGGTTGAACAGCAGCCGCGCCAGGATCTCGTCCTGCGGCAGCTCGGGGGATGAGCTGAAGGTGATCTTCGGGTCATTGGCCGGCCCGCTGATCACCACGGTGATGCTCACCGACTGCGCCGTGGTGGTCGCGGTGAAGTCGAGCCGCGGCGTCATGGTGCCATCGAAGGTCAGGCTGCCGGAGCTGAAGTTCAGCCGCCGGTCGAGCAGCTGGAAGGTGCCGCGGCGCAGGGTGAAGGCGCCGTCCGGCTGGGGCGCCGCCGCGGTGCCGCCGATGGTCAGTGAGCCGCCCAACTCGGCGTCCAGCCCGCGGCCGCGCACCAGGATGGACTGCGGCGCCTCGACCTTGACGTTCAGCGCCACCGGTGGGGCGGCGGGGCCGGGCGCCGTCGGCTTCGGCGCCGCCGCCCCGCGCTCCCGCACATCGCCCAGCGTCGGCACGCCGCCGCCGGGCAGGCTCTGCGGGATGGTGATGGCTACCCGTTGCAGCCGCACCGTGCCGCCCAGTGCAGGGCTGGTTTGCACCGGCCCGGTGAAGCGGAGGTCGGCGTTCATCAGCGCCGTGACGAGCTCGCTCTGCAGCGGCGTGGCGTCGCGCGCGGTGATGCTGATATCCGCCGGAATGCCCGGGGCGAAGGGCTGGGCCGTCCCCTGGATGGTGATGCGGCCGCTGCCGGCCCGCGCCACAACGTTCTCCACCAGCAGCCGGTCGCCCTCGGCGCGCACGCGGCCGGCGATGTTGGTCAGCCGCAGCCCGTAGAGCGGGTTGCGCACCTCCCCATTGGCCAGCGTGACAGCTCCGTTCAGCGCGGGCGCGCCGAGGGTGCCCGAGGCACCGCCGTCGATGGTGATGCGCCCGGCCACCTGGTTGGCGCTGCCGCCGAGGGCAGGGGCGGCGAGCGGCTGAAGGTTGGCTTGGCCGGTGACGCGTGCGGAAAGCGGCGCGTCGCCGCCCGGCCCCTGCGGCAGGCTGGCCTCGGCATCAAGCGTCACGACGCTGCCCATCCGCAGCGCGGCATTGGCGCGCACCGCCCCGCTGCCGGCACGATGCGCCTCGACGCGCAGCGTGGCGGCGGGCCAGCCGGCCGCCCAGTCCGCGCCGGTGCGCAGGTTGGTGCCGTTCAGCGTGGCGTTCACCTCCGGCGCCGAGACCGGGCCGGTGATGCGCGCCTCGCCCACCACCGTGCCGGAAAGCGGCGGCTGCGGCGCGAACTGGTTGACCACCGAGGCGGGCAGGGCGGCCAGCGCGACGCGGATATCGGCCGTGTCCGGTCCCCAGCGGCCGCTGACGGTGAAGTCGCCGGCCGGTTGGGCGGCGAGCCGCATGCCCGGGATCTCGATGGCGCCGTTCGGCAGGCGGCGGATGGTCGCGGGCTGGGTCAGCCGCACGCCCATCTCGCCCTGCTTCGCGTTGAAAGCGGCGATGTCGAGCCGCATGCCCTGCTCAGTCTGCGCGAACTGCCCGCGGCCCTGGACATCCGCCTGCGGCAGGTCCGCCTTGACGTCCCAGTCCAGTGCCGCGTTGCTGCCCTTGAGGTTGGCATTCACCGCATAGGGCTGTCCGGCGAGCTGGAAGTTGCGTGTGGCGGCGTGGGCATCCACCAGCTGCTTCCCGTCGGGCGCGGTGTTCAGCTTCGCCTCGACGCGAAGCCCACCCGAGACCGGCTGGCCGATCAGGCCGGCCAGCGGCGCCAGGTTCTCAGCCGCGACGTTGAGACTGCCGTCGAAGCGGAGGGCGGCGGTGTTGAACACGCCCTCGGCATTGGCCTGGGCCGGGCCGAAATTGGCCTGGGCTTCCGTCAGCCGCACCAGGTCACCGTCGCGGGCGGCGTGCAGCGCCACGGAGACCGGCTGGCCCTCCGCCTGGGCGTTCAGGCGCAGCGTGCCGGCCATGCCGCTGACGGAGGGCATCTCGGCGGTCAGGTCCAGCGCCTCGATCCGGCGCCCAGCGGCGACAAGGCCGGGGCTCTGGAGATGGGCGGCGATGGCGGGGTCGGCGGCGGGGCCGGTGACATGCGCCTCCAGCGTCCCGGGGCCGGACAGCTCGGGCCGCACCGCCTGAAGATCCGGCACGGTGAGCTTCGCCGTCAGGTCAAGCTGGTCCCAGCCCGTTCCGCTGGCTTCCAGCGTCGCGCCGCGTCCGCGCACGGTAAGGGAGTCGATGCGGAAGGCGGTGCCGGCATATTCGGCCACCGGCTCGGGGCCGAGCACCGTGCTGAGCGGGTCCGGTCCGGTCAGGCCGCGCGGACGCAGCGTCGCCTGGATCTGCTCGCCATTGGTGACGCGGGCGTTCAGGTCGATGCCCTCCCAGCCCACGATCTGCGGCACCAGCGCGCCGAGCATCGCGGAGGAGGCGACATGCGCCTCCGCCTCCAGCAGGTCGAGATTGCCTTTCGCGATGACCTCCCCGGCGGGCGCGGTGAGGTGCAGCCGGTTCAGCACCGGCTGCTTGTCGGAGCGGATGCCGCCATCGATGTCGAAGTCCAGGCTGGCGACGGGCGGCGGGGCCAGGCTGGCAGGCGCGTCCAGATGACCCTTGAGGACAAGGGAGCCACTGCCATCCGGCGCCATGGCCAGCTTGCCATCCGCCTTGAAGCCGGCCTGTCCGCCAAAATCGGCGAGGGCGCGCAGGTCGGCGCCGCTGGGCGGGCCTTCCAGATGCAGCGAAAGCTGGGCCGGGGCATCCGGGATGCGCAGCGCGGTGGCGAGCACGCCCTGCGGCGGCTCGTTCGCCTGCAAGTCCACCAACAGCTGCTGCTTCGGGTCCATCCGGAGCTTGAGGTTGAGCTGACCCTCGGCTTCCAGCCGCTGCGCCGTCAGGTCGGCGGTCAGCGCCTCGCCGGTGAGGCTGGCATTGCCGTTCAGGGACAGCGCGAAGCCCGGCTTGCTCCCGTGCTCCTCCACGGTGGCGGCGACCAGTTCGCGCGGGATCTCGATGCAGCCCACCGAGAGCTTCTCCACATAGAGATCGACCGGCAGGCTCGGCAGGCTGGGCAGCAGCGACTGGTTCTGCTGGTCCGCGGGTGGCGGCGGGGGCTGCGCGCCACCGGATTCCGGCAGGCGCAGCAGCGCCACGCGGGCGGCGGTCAGCTCGGAGATGCGGAGGTCGCGCCGCAGCAGCGCCATCAGCCCGAAGTTGAGGCGGACGTCATCCAGTTCCAGCCAGGGGCCCTTGTCGTCGGCCATGGTCAGCTTGGTGAAGCTCATCGCCCCGGGCACCGGACGCAGGCCCTCGATCTGCAGGCCCGGCACGAAGCGCTTCAGCAGGCTGACCACCATCCGGCCCGCGGCGCCCGAGATCAGCCCGGGCTCAGGCGCAGCTTCCACGCTCGTGGGCTGGTCCTCCGGCGCGGCGCCGGCCTCCAGCACCGGCAGGCCGAGGCCGAGAATCAGGCCGACAATGAGGAAGCCACGAAAAACACGCCGCATTAGAAAGCCTGTCCGATACCAACATAGAAGCCGAAGGCGGCGTCGCCGCGCTCCTTGTTCAAGGGAACGGCGAAGTCGGCGCGGATCGGGCCGATGCCGGTGAGATAACGCACGCCGAGGCCCGCGCCGAACTTGAGATTGCTGAAGTCGGGCGTCGGGTCGCGCGTGACCGAGCCGGCATCGACGAAGGCCGCCATGCCCCAGGGGCCGCTGACCCGCTGGCGCAGCTCCACCGTGCCTTCGACCAGCGAAAGCCCGCCCGCCGGCTCGTTGCTCGCGGTGCGCGGGCCGATGGACTGGTAGTCATAGCCGCGCACCGAGCCGCCGCCACCGGCATAGAAGCGTTGGTGCGGCGGCACGTCCCCGAAGGAGGCGCCGTTGATGCTGCCCACAACGCCGCGTAGCGCTAGGATGCTGCCCTTGTCGCCCGTGACGTCGAAGTAGGTGCTGACCTCGCCACGCAGGCGGGTGAACACATTGCCGCCACCCAGGCTGTAGATCGGGTTCACGAGGAAGGCGGCGCGCAGGCCGCGGCTCGGGTTGAGGGGGCTGTCCACGTCGCTCCAGGCCAGTTGCCCGAGCAGTCCGATGAGCTGGTAGCTGGTGGTCACCTCGTCCTGCGTCACCCGGCTGAAATCGAGTTGCGGGCCGAGCGTGACGGTCAGTCGCGGCGAGATCTTCCGCTCCACCAGGGCATCGAGGGTGAAGGCGTCGCGGTCATAGGCGTCCAGCCGCTCGCGCAGCCCGGCGACACCGAGGGTCAGGGTCTGGTTGCGTCCGGCGAACCAGGGCGTGCGCAGGTTGGCGGCCAGCCGGCCGCCGGTGTCGCTGAAGTCGCCGGTGGTGCCCAGGCGGTTGACTTCCGCCTCCAGCCGCAGCCGCTCGGCGCCACCGAAGAGGTTGCGGTGCTCCCAGTAGGTGCTGAAGGTGGGGCCGTACCGCGTTTCGTAGGCGGCGCTGAAGCCGATGGCGCGCAGCGGCCGCTCCAGCACCGTGTAGGCGACAGGCAGGCGCCCTTCCTCGTTCAGCCGGTCCGCGGCGCGGGCGCGCACGGTGCTGAACACGCCGAGGCTGAGCAGGTCCTGCCGCTTCTTCTCGATCTCCTCCTCGCTGTAGATCTCGCCTTCCAGCGGGCGGACGACACGGCTGACCAGGTCGCTGTCGGTGCGCTCCTCGCCTGTGACGGTGGGCCGCGCGAACTCGGCACGCGGCCCGGCATCCACTGTGAAGGCCACCTGCATCGTGTGGGTGTCGTGGTCCACCGTGACGCTGCGGCTGATATCCACGAAGGGATGGCCGGCATCCTTCAGGCGGCTGGCCATTTGGTTCTGCGCGTCGATGATCGGCTGGGCGCGGGCAGGACTGCCCTTCTCCAGCCCCACCGGGCCGGCCTCCTCCCGAGAGGTGCCAGGCGACTTGGGCGACACGGTCACCACGTCGAGGTGATACTGCGGCCCATGCTCCACCGTGATGGTGACCGGGATCGGCCCCTGGCGCCCGGCCAGCCGGTCGGCGAGTCCCGGCGTGTTCGGCGGCTCCCCGGCCACGGTGATCTCGGCGGTGCCGCTGTAATAGCCCTCGGAGCGCAGCGCGCTGCGCATGTTTTCACGGTCGGCGAGGGCGCGGCTGACCAGCCCGAAGGCATCCACCGGCGCGCGCTCACGCAACTGTTCAAGGGCCGAGGCACGGCGGATGGCGTCATTCAGCGAGTCGTCATCAGTCTCGGGGAACGTAACCTCGTACTCGACGGTCGGCGCGGATTCGGCTTCCCCGCTTGGCTGCGGCTCCGCCAGAGGCGCGTCCTGGGCGGCGGCGGGTGGCAGCAGGGCATGCGGCAGGGCTGCCAGCAGCGTGGCGGTCAGCGCGAGCCGGGGGAAGCGAGGTTTGAGGCGCATCGTCTTACGGGCTATGCCTTGTCAAATGGATCCGACCCTTGCTGAAACACTGACGGGCTGGCGCAGGCATCTCCACGCCAATCCGGGCCTCACCCTGCACGAGGGCCCCACCGCTGCCTTCGTCGTCGATAAGCTGAAGGAGCTCGGCGTCACCGACATCGCCACCAATGTCGGTGGTCATGGGGTTGTGGCAACCCTTCATCGTCCCGGCAGCAACCGCAGCGTGGGTCTGCGCGCCGACATGGATGCGCTGCCGATCGAGGAAGCGGCGCAGGATCTGCCCTGGCGCAGCACCAATCCCGGCGTGATGCATGCCTGCGGACATGACGGCCACACCACCGCGCTGCTGGGCGCCGCGGCGCTGCTGCTGCGGGACGAAAGCTGGAGTGGCACGGTGCGCCTGGTGTTCCAGCCGGCGGAGGAAGGCGGCGGTGGCGCCGCCGCCATGGTGAGCGATGGTCTGTTCCAACGCTTCCCCATGGACCGGATCTTCGGCTGGCACAACTGGCCGGGCCTGCCGGCGGGCACCATTGCCGTCCATGAGAGCGCGGTGATGGCGGCCGGGAACCGCTTCGAGATCGCCATCGAGGGCCATGCCGGTCATGCCGCGCTGCCGCATCTGACGCGCGACCCGATCGTCGCCGCCGGGCACGCCATCGTCGCCTGCCAGTCCATCGTGGCACGCAGCCTCGACCCGCTGGATACCGGCGTGGTCAGCCTGACCATGGTGCATGGCGGCGAGGCGCAGAACCAGATTGCCGCGCGCGTCCTCATCAGCGGCAGCATGCGCTTCGTGCGCGACGAGGTGGGCGAGCAGATTCGCGCCGGGCTGCGCCGCGTGGCCGAGGGCGTCTCCGCCACCTTCGGCGTGAAGGCGGAGATGCGCATCCTCGGCGGCGTGCCGGTGACGCGGAACCACCCGGAAGAGCGCGAGCTGGCTGCCGAGGCCGCCGCGGCCGTGACCGAACTGCGCCGCGACGTGCCGCCCGCCATGACGGGCGAGGATTTCTCGCACTTCCTGCACGAGGTGCCCGGCGCCTTCGTCTGGATCGGCAACGGCCCGGCCGAGGGTGGGCGCGAGCTGCACAACCCGCACTACGACTTCAACGACGCGGTGCTGCCGGCGGCCAGCGGCTTCCTGGCGGAGACCGCGCGGCGCGCCCTGGCGCAGGCGCAGGACTGAAGCGCCGGCGGCACGGTCCGGGCGGGCGTTGGGGGCCGGCATAGGGCTTCCAACGCAGCCCGGGCGTGGCGGTTGCGGGGCGCCTCCCTATGAGGGACGGGGTTGCGCCGCCCGGCCCTCCGCGCCGATCCTGCGGGAATGAACCCGGAAGGAGGCGGCATGGTCCCGTTCGTTCAGACGCCCCGCATCAGCATTCCCAAGCTTGGCCTCGGCACATGGAAGCTTGCCGGCGCTGAGGGGCAGGCTGCGGTGGAGAGTGCCCTCGCGCTGGGCTACCGCCATCTCGATACCGCCGACAGCTACGGCAACGAGGAGGTCGTCGGCGCCGCCATGGCCGCCTCGGGCATCACGCGCGGCGAAATCTTCCTCACCAGCAAGGTCTGGTGGAACAACTTGGCGCCTGATGCGATCCGCCGCTCCCTGGAAGGGTCGCTGCGCAAGCTTGGCACGACCTATCTCGACCTTTTCCTGGTTCACTGGCCCGCGCCGGACATGGACCTTCCGGCGGTGGCGCGCACCATGCAGGCGGCGCGTGACGAGGGGCTGGTGCGCCGCTGGGGCGTTTCCAACTTCCCACTGGGCCTGATGCTGCGGCTGGAGGAGATCGGCGCCGAGCCGGCCTGCCTCCAGGTGGAGTATCACGCGCTTCTCTCCCAGCAGCGCCTGCTGGACTGGTGCCGTCCGCGCGGCATCGCGCTGACGGCCTATTCGCCGCTCGCCCGCGGTGTGCTGGCAGAGCTGCCGGCCCTGCAGGAGATTGGCCGCAAACATGGCGCGACGGCGCTGCAGGTGGCCCTCGCCTGGCTGCTGCGGCAGGAGGGGGTGGTGGCCATCCCCAAGGCGGCACGGAAGCAGAGCCAGCAGGCCAATCTCGACGCGGTGGGGCTGGCGGGCAAGCTGGATGCCGGCGATGTCGCCGCCATTGGCGCCCTGCCGAAGGACCGGCGACAGGTGAATCCGGACTTCTCGCCGGACTGGAACGCCTGAGGGCAGGCGGGGCGCGCCGTCAGGCTTCCGCCTTCGGCGCCGCCTCCAGCAGGGAGAGCCAGATCGGCTCCTTCACCTTGGCGAGGAAAGCGCGGTGCGCCTCCAGTTCTGCCGCGCTCGGCACGATCGGGCGCGGCGTGCGGGTGACCGGCACGGCGTTGAGTTGGATGGCGGCGGGCGCGGAAACGGCTGGCCGGCTGGCCAGTTCCAGCCCTGGCTGCTTGCCCCCCATCAACTCCAGATAGACCTGCGCCAGCAGCTGCACGTCGAGCAGCGCGTTGTGCGAGGTGCGCATCGAGTTGTCGATGCCGTAGCGGCGGCAGAGCGCGTCGAGGCTATTGGGCAGGCCAGGGAAGCGCTTCTTGGCGAGCACCAGTGTGTCCACCATCCGCGCACGGTCGATGATGGGGTGGCCGGCCTTCTTCAGTTCGAAGTCGAGGAAGGCGAAGTCGAAGGGTGCGTTGTGCGCGATCACCGGGTCGTCGCCCAGGAACTCCAGCATGGCGGGCGCGATCTCGGCGAATTTCGGCTTGCCGCGCAGCATCTCCCAGGTGAAGCCGTGCACCTTCACGGCTTCCTCCGGCACCTCGCGCTCGGGGTCGATCAGCACGTGGAAATGCCGGCCGGTGGGAACGAGGTTGACCAGCTCCACCGCCGCGACTTCCAGAACGCGGTCGCCGGTCAGCGGGTCGAAGCCGGTGGTTTCGGTGTCGAGCACCAGGGCGCGGCTCATCGGAACCTCTCCAGCAGGCGCCGGATCGCCCGCCGCGCATGGGCGCGGGACAATCCGGTGCGGATGACGAAATCGGCGCGCCTGCGCTTCTCGGCGTCGGGCGTCTGGCGGGCCAGGATAGCTGCCAGCCGCTCCGGCGTCATGCCGCGGCGACCCAGCACGCGGGCGCGCTGCACGGCGGGCGGGGCAGAGACCACGACGACGGCGTCGCAACGCGCCTCGCCGCCCGTCTCGAAGAGCAGCGGGATGTCCAGCACCACCAGCCTCCGGCCGGCGCGCCGGGCGCGGCCGAGAAATCGCCGCTCCTCCGCCCGCACCAGCGGGTGCACGATGGCCTCCAGCCGGTTCAGCGCCGCAGGGTTGCCGAGCACGACCCGGCGCAGCGCCTCGCGGTCCACCATGCCGTCCTGCACTGTTCCTGGAAAGGCGGCGCCGATCGGTGCCACAGCCCGGCCGCCACGTCCTTGCAACCGGTGCACCGCGGCATCGGCGTCGAAAACCGGCACGCCGAGGCGGCGGAAGGTGTTCGCTGCCGTGGACTTGCCCATGCCGATGCCGCCCGTCAGGCCCAGGATCTTCATGCGGTGCGGGGGATGTCACCGGCCACGAAGTCGCGCAGGGCGGCATCCACCTGCGGCATCACTCCGAACCAGGCGGCGAAGCCCGGCCGCGCCTGGTGCAGCAGCATGCCCAGCCCATCCACCGCGCGCAGGCCCCGGGCACGGGCGCTGGCCAGCAGCGGCGTCTCCAGCGGGACATAGACCGCATCCGCCACCACGGCATGGGCGGGAAGGGGGGCGAGGTCGATCGCCAGTGGCGGCTGGCCGGCCATGCCGAGGCTGGTGGCATTCACCAGAAGGGCGGCATCGGCCAGTGGGGGCGCGCTGGCCACCTCCACCGGGCCGCCGAGCGCCTCTGCCAGCGCCTCGGCGCGCGCCGGGTTGCGGTTGACGATGGTCAGGCGCGGGCAGCCGGCATCCAGCAGCGCGGCGGCGATGGCGCGCGCCGCGCCGCCGGCGCCCAGCATCACCGCCGGCCCGTCGCCGGCCTGCCAGCCTGGCGCCTGCTCGCGCACGCTCTCCAGGAAGCCGAATCCGTCGGTGTTGGAGCCGACGATGCGGCCCTCGCGGAAGACCAGCGTGTTCACTGCACCGGCGCGGCGGGCGCTCTCCTCCACCGTGTCACAGAGGGCGAAGGCCGCCTCCTTATGGGGAATGGTGACGTTCGCCCCCTGGAAGCCCAGCGCCAGCAGGGCGCGAACGGCGGCGGCGAAGTCCTCCGGGCGTACCGGCAGCGGAACATAGGTGCCGTCGATGCCGTGCCGCTCCAGCCAGGTGCCGTGCAGCCGTGGGGAGCGGGAATGCGAGACCGGCCAGCCCAGCACGCCCGCCAGCTTTGCCTTGCCGGTGAGGATCGTCATGTCCGCATGAATCCGCCGCGCGAGGCGCCTGGTCAATGCCCCCATGCGTCATCCCAGCATCATACCCCCTGGCATTCCGTGCCCGGCGATGCCACCACTTGCCCCGACAGTCGAGACACGGAGCGTTCCATGCCGCGTTCATTGAAGGTGGCGGTCCAGATGGACCCCATCGAGAGCATCAACATCGACGGTGACAGCACCTTCGCGCTGATGCTGGAGGCGCAGGCGCGCGGTCATCAGCTCTGGTTCTACCTGGTGAAGAACCTAACCCTGGCCTCCGGCCAGGTGCTGGCGCGGATGCAGCCGGTGCAGGTGCGGCGCGAGAAGGGCAACCACTTCACGCTGGGCGAGGCGGCCGAGCACGACCTCTCCACCATGGACGTGGTGCTGATGCGGCAGGACCCGCCCTTCGACATGGCCTATATCACGGCCACCCATATCCTGGAGCACATCCACCCCAAGACCTTGGTGGTGAACGACCCCGCCAGCGTGCGTAACGCGCCGGAAAAGCTGTTCGTGATGCAGTTTCCGGACCTGATGCCGGACACCATCATCACCCACGACCCGCTGGAAGTGCGGAAGTTCCGCGAGAAGCACGGCGACATCATCGTCAAGCCGCTGTTCGGCAATGGCGGCGCCGGAGTGTTCCACCTGCGGCCCGATGACGGCAACCTGAACTCCCTCCTGGAGATCTTCGCCGAGCGCTCCCGCGAGCCGCTGATGATCCAGAAGTATGTCCCCGCCGTGCGGCAGGGCGACAAGCGCATCATCCTGGTGGATGGCGAGCCGATGGGCGCCATCAATCGCGTGCCGGCCACCGGCGAAAGCCGCTCCAACATGCATGTCGGCGGCCGGCCCGAGGCGGTGAAGCTGACCGAAAGGGACAAGGAAATCTGCGCCCGCATCGGGCCGGAGCTGAAGGCGCGGGGGCTGATCTTCGTCGGCATCGACGTGATCGGCGACTACCTCACCGAGATCAACGTCACCTCGCCCACCGGCCTGCAGGAGATTGCCCGCTTCGACGGCGTGAATCTGGAAAAGGCGATCTGGGACGCGATCGAGGCCCGGCGCTGAGCTGGGCTTTCGGCCAGGGACGGGTGATCCGCCTGTCCCCGGCCGGGTTTCTTTAGGCGGTACCGAGTAGCCGGATCAGCCCCAGGCTCACCGCACCAAGCGCCAGCAGCGACAGCACCACCGTGGCCGAGACGCGCCCGCCGGCCCGCGCCACCACCCGCACATCCACGCCGAGGCCCAGCGCGGCCATGGCCAGCACCGTCAGGATGCTGGTGATCATGGCGAGGGGGGGCAGCAGGGCCTCGGGCACCGCGCCCACGGCCCGCAGCACGGCCAGCGCGACGAAGCCGATGATGAACCAGGGCACCAGCTTGGCGAAGCCGGGGCGCTTGCCGCGGCCATCCTGCCGCCCATTCGCGAGGGAGAGTGCCAGCACCACCGGGCCAAGCATCAGCACGCGGACCAGCTTGACCAGCGTGCCCATCTGCACCGCGAGCGAACCCGCCGGGGCGGTGGCGGCCAGGACCTGCGGCACGGCGTAGACCGTCAGCCCGGCCAGAACGCCATACTGCAACTGGCTGAGCCCGAAGACCGGCATCAGCAGTGGCAGGCTCAGCACCATGACAACACCCAGCACCGCGGTGAAGGCGATGGAGGCCGCGACGTCCTTCGCCTGCGCGCCAATCACCGGCGCCACGGCCGCAATGGCCGAGTTGCCGCAGATCGAATTTCCGCAGGCCACCAGCACGGCCATGTGGCGCGGCAGACCAAAGGCGCGCCCGATGCCGTAGCTGAAGGCGATGGAGAGCGTCACCACCACGGCGATGCCCAGGATCAGCGTCGGCCCAGCGGCCAGCATCGCGGTTAGACTGAGCGATGCGCCGAGCAGCATCACCGCCACTTCCAGCAGCGTCTTCGCACTGAAGGCGATGCCCGGTGCCGTCGCCTTGGGTGGCACCCAGAGGCTGCGCAGAAGCGTGCCGATCAGGATGGCGAGCACCAGCGGCTCCAGCCAGACATGGCCGAAGACGGCCTCCTCTGCCCGAGCCAGAACTTCCGCGATGGCGGAGACGCCGGCGCAGAGCAGGATGCCAGGCGCGAGTTCCCGCAACCTGGGCATCAGGGCGGGTGGAGATTGGGTGTGAGCAGCGGAAGACGACACGAGGGCGACTCGATTGTTGCGTTGATGTTGCAGAGCATGTGACCGCCATTCCGTTCGATCCAACGCGTTGTTCTTGTCATTCCGTTCGATAGAATTGATGGATCATGACGCTCGAACAGTTGCGCATCTTCCTCGCCGTCGCAGAGCGCGAGCACGTCACGCGGGCAGCGGCGGCCCTGCACCTGACGCAGTCCGCCGTCAGCGCCGCCATCCGAGCGTTGGAGACGCGGCACGGCATCGCCTTGTTCCACCGCGTCGGACGCCGCATCGAGCTGACGGAGGATGGCCGCATCTTCCGGACCGAGGCCGCCGCCGTGCTGGCGCGCGCCGATGCGGCGGAACTGGTGCTCTCCGAACTGGGCGGCGCGCTGCGCGGCACGCTGCGCGTCCAGGCCAGCCAGACCGTCGCCTCCTACTGGCTGCCGCCGCTGCTGGTGCGGTTCCGGGCGGCCTGCCCTGGCGTGGCGGTGGAAGTCGGTGCGGGCAACACCCGCAGCGTGGCGCAAGCCGTGCTGGACGGCGTGGCGGAGCTTGGCTTGGTGGAAGGCGAGGTGGACGATCCCGCGCTGGAGCAGACGGTGCTGGCGCGCGATCAGCTCATCGTGGTCGTGGGGCCAAGGCATCCCTGGGCGGGGCAGGGGCCGATCGCGGCTTCCCGCCTGGCAGAGACGCCGTGGATCATGCGTGAGGCTGGCTCCGGCACGCGCGCCGCCTTTGAGCAATGGCTACCGGGCTGGGGGCTGGCACCGGAGGCGCTGACCATCGCGCTGGAGCTTCCCAGCAACGAGGCCGTCCTGGCAGCGGTGGAGGCGGATGGCGGCGCCACCGTTGTCTCCGAGCGCGCCGCCGGGCCGCATCTTGGGGCAGGGCTGCTGGTGCGGGCCCAGGTCACGCTGCCACCACGCACCTTCAAGGCACTGCGCCACAAGGAGCGTTATGCCAGCCGCGCCTCACGTGCGCTGCTGGACCTGGCGCTGCAGTAAAGGGGGGATCAGAACAGGCGATGGCCGTTGCTGTAGGGCACCACCAGCTCGTCCTTACCGACCATGTTCAGCAGGGCGCGGGCGCGTTCGTCGAGCTGGTCCCGGTCAATCCGCTCACCGCGCAGCCCGGCCACCTTGCGCTCCATGGAGTCGCGCTCAGCCTCGACCTCGGCCAGGGTGATCTTCGCGGCAGCGATCTCGGCCGTCTTGGCCTCGCGGGCCAGCGAACCGACACGCGGCCCATGCACCGCGTACCAGGCGAAATGCCAGATCAGCCCCGCGAAGATCAGCGGCAGCCAGAGCACCTGGACCATTCGCTTGATGGCGCGCATCGAGTCGTCCTGTACCGTAGAAAACACAGTCACTTAACGGCAGGTGCGCCGTGCGCTGCAAGGGCTTCTTCACAAATCCGGGCGCTTTGCCGCGTCAGCGTTGCGCCCGAGACACGCGGGGGAGGGCAGCGCCCACCCCCGCCCTCGCGGCTTAGCGCTTCAGGATGGTGCGGCCGGCATAGCGGGCCGCCGGGCCGAGGCCCTGCTCGATGCGGATCAGCTGGTTGTACTTGGCCAGCCGGTCGGAGCGGGAAAGCGAGCCGGTCTTGATCTGCCCGCAATTCGTGGCGACGGCGAGGTCGGCGATGGTGGCATCTTCCGTCTCGCCCGACCGGTGCGACATCACCGCCGTGTAGCCGGCCCGGTGCGCCATCTCGACGGCTTCCAGGGTCTCCGTCAGGGTGCCGATCTGGTTGACCTTCACCAGGATGGAGTTGGCGGTCTTCTTCTCGATGCCCTGGCGCAGGCGCTCGGGGTTGGTGACGAAGAGGTCGTCGCCGACGAGCTGCACCTTGGCGCCGAGCTTGTCGGTCAGCAGCTTCCAGCCCGCCCAGTCATCCTCGGCGCAGCCGTCCTCGATGGAGATGATGGGGTACTTGGCGCAGAGGTTGGCCAGGTAGTCCACCATGCCGGCGGCGTCGAGCTTCTTGCCCTCGCCCTCCATGTCGTAGATGCCGTCCTTGAAGAACTCGGTGGAGGCGCAGTCGAGCGCGAACATGATGTCCTCGCCGACGCGGTGGCCGGCGGCCTCGCAGGCCTTGGCGATGAAGCCAAGCGCCTCCTCGGCCGACTTCAGGTTCGGCGCGAAGCCGCCCTCGTCGCCGACATTGGTGTTGTGGCCGGCATCGTGCAGCGCCTTCTTCAGGCTGGCGAAGACCTCGGCGCCGATGCGGGCGGCATCCGCCGCGCTGCCGGCGGCCACCGGCATGATCATGAATTCCTGGATGTCGATCGGGTTGTCCGCGTGCTGGCCGCCGTTGATGATGTTCATCATCGGTACCGGCAGGGTGCGGGCGAACACGCCGCCGACATAGCGGTAGAGCGGCACGCCGTAGTGCTCGGCCGAGGCCTTGGCGGTGGCGAGGGAGACGGCGAGAATGGCGTTGGCGCCCAGCCGGCTCTTGTTGGGCGTGCCGTCGAGCGCCAGCATGGTCTCGTCGATCTTGACCTGCTCGGTGGCGTCCATGCCGGACAGGGCGTCGAAGATCTCGCCCTCGACATTGGCGACGGCCTTCTGCACGCCCTTGCCGTGGAAGCGGGCCTTGTCGCCGTCGCGCAGCTCGACGGCCTCGTGCGCGCCGGTGGAGGCGCCGGAGGGAACGGCGGCGCGGCCGACCGCCCCGCTGTCCAGCACGACATCGACCTCGACCGTCGGGTTGCCGCGCGAGTCGAGGATCTCTCGTGCGATGATGTCGGCAATGGCGGTCATTCCGGGCCCCCTGAGGTGTATCGGATGAATCTTTGGACTGAGCGCGGATAAGACGACGGCCGCCCCAGGGCAAGGCCTGACCACGGCCGCAAGAGGCGACGATTTCGTGTCCGCCTCCGGCTGCTGCGCTCTGCGCCGCCGCCCTGGTGCCGTGCTGCGGATTGGGCCGGTGGCATTCAGGCTTGTGCCCACCCGGATGCGGCGCCTCTCCAGGATGGTCGGGTGGCTGACCACCGCCAGGATGCGGTCGGCCATGACCCGTCAGAGATCCGGGGCGGGCAGGTCAGGCAGCAGCACCACGAGCTCGTCGCCGCCGAGGCGGGTCAGCATGTCGCCAGACCGCACCTCGCCCTGCAGACGGTGCCGACCCAACGCAGCACGTCGTCTCTGCCCTTCTAACCAAGAATGTCGTTGATGGACTTGAAGCCGTCCAGGTCGACGAACAGCGGGGCGAGGCAGCCTTGCCTGTGCTCCGCTGCGGCGACCGCTCTCTCCAGGCGGCGGTCGAGCAGCAGGCCGTTGGGCAGCGGAGCCGAAAGGCGGCCGCCATGATTTCCGCACTGCGGAAAGCGATGCCGAGCACGCCATGAAAGGATGGGAGCCGTGGTCCCCCGCAGGCGGAAGTGTCCCGCCGGTGAAGATCCTGGAAGATCAGGGAGCCCTGGCTCTCCTGCAGCAGCTGAGCGACAGCGAGACCTCCAGCTCACCGGAGTCGCGTGCCCGCTCAAGGATGCGCTGCCGGCTGGGCTCGGCCTCCTGCTCGAAGCCGAAGATGGACTCGTTGACCGCCACCGGCTCGATGAAGAGAAGCGGCGCACGGAGGGGCTACTCGCCCTCAGGCCTGACGGCGAAATGCGGCTGGCCATGCGGGTCGAAACTGGTACCGGCGTCAATGCCGGGCTGGAAGGCGGCCCTCCCCGCTCCCGGTATGAGTGGCGAAGACTGAACCGACACAACACGGGGAAAGTACTCACGCAGGCGCCGCATCATGGCGTGGCGGTGGAACGAGGCGCGACGGGCCTGCTCCTTGGCAGTGAAGAGCCCATTGAAGCTGGCCATCAGATCCAATGCGCGGAAGGAACATCCGCTCCTGGGCAGGGCGCCTCATGGATGGCGCGATGCCAGAGCAGAAGCGAGGTCAGCAATTTCGGTGTGGGCACCGCGATGCCGGTCCGGTGCAAGAATCAGCTCCAGGCGGCCCGTGGCTTCAGCTTGGCACCCGCCTGGGGAAGGCTCCCCTTCGGCGGGCGATGGAGGAGGGTGCCGGGCTAGTCGGCGGCCGGCGCGCACCTCGTCGTCTTTCAACAGGCGGGCCAGCGAAGGCCTAAGCGCCTCCCTCCCGCCCATGCCCCAGCATCAGGCTGATCGACCTTGATGCTCACCGCTCTGCCCGGCTTCCGCCATTTCGCTCCGGAGAAGGGAAGCGGCCTCTCCGCTCTCGGCCTCGTTGCTAAACCAGTGGTTGACCGCCCAGATGGCTGCCTGGGTCCGGTTCGCCGTCTGCGTCTTTCGCAGCAGGGCTTTGACGTGTACTTTCACCGTGGCCTCGGTGATGTCGAGTTCACGCGCGATCATCTTGTTGGAAAGGCCATCCACCAGGCACTGCAGGATCTGGCATTCCCGCTTCGACAGGCTGATGGTACGCGACCGCTCGGCGATCCGGGGCGTGGGCTCGGTGTTCAAGCGGGACGGTGCGAGATCCGACGGGATTGCGCCATCCGGCTGCAGCCAGACTGGGTTGAAGACCAGCTGTGCCAAATTGCCAGGCAGAAGATGCTGCCCGTTCAGGACCAACTCCAGAGCGCGTTGCAATACCTCGGCCGAGATATCGCGGGAGAGGAAGGCCTCCACGCCGCTCCGCACGGCGGGGAGCAGCAGGGCAGGCCGGCTGCAATCGGTCAGCACCACCGCCTTCATCCCACCGAAGCGCAGCCGTGCCAACTGGATGTCAGGAAGGGCGACCTCGATTCCGGTGTCGGAATCCAGAGTGTGGATCAGGAGATGAATGCTGGTCCCGTCTGGTGCACCCTGAAGGGCTTCGCCGAGGGTCGCGCCTTCAGCAACGACGGCAAAACTGGGAGAGGAAATCAGGCGCCGGAGCGCTTCGCGTGATAGCCGCCGTGGATCAACGACTACGATATTGACACGACTGAGGCCCTCGGCGTCGGCGGAGAACTCGATGGTCATGGAGATAAGCCCCCGAGAAAATCACGTGAAGGGTTGAATTTTCCGCTGGCGAATTGCCAAACCGTCAGGTTGCAATCTCTTCTTTTCTGACGAACGTTTTCCGATCTCGTAATTATTTGGATCATTTATGCCGTCATTATTTGCACATATGCCTCAGAAATCTGGTCAGCCTCAACCAACCAAAGATTGCATCGGCGTTGTTGATAATGAATGAAGCGGCGGAGCGACTGCCGGAAGTTGTGGCACTAGAGCTCAATGAGCACCCGCAAGTGCATCTCTGCGCTGAATGCTCGCGAAAACAGTGACCGAAGAGTCAAATGTTGCGATATTCAGCCACAACTGGCGCAAACGGATCGCATGAACGTTATTGTCTGGTAACGTTCACAACCGACAGTTCCTGCCCGGCAAACGTGTGGCGGAGCCTTCTTCCATCCCGCGGCATCGCGCTATTAGAGGAATGAAGCCCTGCTTATCGTGCTGCATGCTTGGCGGGAGTGCCATGCCTGCAGCCGGAGCAATTCTTATGGTTAGAGGCCGTCGTGCCGGCGCTTGGGGCTACCTCGCGGCCGGGCGGCGCGATCTCGTTCCTCCCCAGCCGACAAGAAGGGTGCGCCAGTCGGGCAAGCGCCCGTGGGAATGGCTGCGCCTGCCGCACTCGGGCGGCAGGCGCACAAACTTCTTTACACCAACCGCGCCTGCTTTACGGCCGCCCCGATAAAGCCGGCGAAGACAGGATGCGGCTGGAAGGGCTTCGACTTCAGCTCGGGATGATACTGCACGCCAAGGAACCACGGATGGTCAGGGTATTCGACGATCTCCGGCAGCAGCCCGTCTGGTGAGAGGCCGGAGAAGCGCAGCCCGGCCTCCTCCAGCCGTTCCCGGTAGCCGATGTTCACCTCGTAGCGGTGGCGGTGCCGCTCCTCGATCTCGCTACGGCCATAGACCTGGCGCACCAGCGAGCCCTCGGCCAGCACGGCGGGGTAGGCGCCGAGCCGCATGGTGCCGCCCAGGTCGCCCGCGGCGGTACGGCGTTCGCGCTCATTGCCGCGCAGCCATTCGGTCAGCAGGCCGACCACCGGCTCGTCGGTCGGGCCAAACTCGGTGGAGGAGGCCTTCTCCAGCCCCACCAGGTTCCGCGCCGCCTCGATCACCGCCATCTGCATGCCGAAGCAAATGCCGAGGAAGGGGATCTTGCGCTCGCGGGCAAAGCGCACCGCCTCGATCTTGCCCTCCGCGCCGCGCTCGCCGAAGCCGCCGGGCACCAGGATACCATGCACCCCCTCCAGCCGCTGCAGCGCGTTCGGTGTCTCGAAGATCTGGCTGTCCACCCAGTCCAGCTTCACCTTCACCCCGTGGTGGATGCCGCCATGGGTCAGCGCCTCGGCCAGCGACTTGTAGGCGTCGAGCAGCGAGATGTACTTGCCGACAACAGCGATGCGGACCTCGCCCTCCGGGTTCTCCAGCCGCTGGACGATGCGGTTCCAACCCGAGAGGTCCGGCTCGCCGTAGATCGAAAGGCCGAAATGGCGCAGCACCTCACGGTCCAGGCCCTCGGAATGGTACTGCAGCGGCACAGCATAGATCGAGCTGGCGTCCAGCGCCGGGATCACGCTCTCCGGCCGCACGTTGCAGAACAGCGCGATCTTCCGGCGCTCGTTCTCCGGAATCGGCCGGTCGCAGCGGCAGAGCAGGATCTGCGGCTGGATGCCAAGCCCGAGCAGTTCCTTCACCGAGTGCTGCGTCGGCTTGGTCTTCAGCTCGCCGGCCGAGGGGATATAGGGCACCAGGGTCAGGTGCATGAACAGGCTGCGCTGCGGGCCCAGCTCGTTGTGCAGCTGGCGCAGCGCCTCCAGGAAGGGCAGGCTCTCGATGTCGCCCACCGTGCCGCCGACCTCGATCAGCACGAAGTCGAGCCCTTCGGTATCCGCCGTGGCGGCTTCCTTGATGGCATCGGTGATGTGCGGGATCACCTGCACCGTACCGCCGAGATAGTCGCCGCGCCGCTCCTTGGCGATCACGTCGGCATAGATCCGGCCGGAGGTGTAGGCGTCCAGCTTCGAGGCATGAACGCCGGTGAAGCGCTCATAGTGGCCGAGGTCGAGGTCGGCCTCGGCGCCGTCGTCAGTGACGAAGACCTCACCATGCTGATACGGGCTCATCGTGCCCGGATCGACGTTCAGGTGGGGGTCGAGCTTGCGAAGGCGGACCTTGTAGCCCCGTGCCTGCAGCAACGCGCCGAGGCTGGCCGCCGCGATGCCCTTGCCGAGAGAGGAAACCACGCCGCCGGTGATGAAAACGAACCGCGTCATGGGCGTCCTTTCTAGCGTGCGGCGCCTTCGGCGGGAAGCGAAAGCGCGACGAGGCAGTTGTGTGTGGAAAGCGGGGCCGGAATGGCCGCGCCGCGGGCATGGCGATCCGACCTCCGGCCGCAGCATGCCCTCATCAAACAGTTCGGGCGCCTGGGGGTATCCCGGCGCCCGAGTCGGCGGTCAGTTGTTCGGCACGCCTGTAGGCGGCGGTGTTGCCGGCTGCGCCGGAGCGGCGGGGGTCGCCGGCTGCGGCTGCGGCTGCAGCGGCTGCTCGCCGGTCGCGGCCGGAGGCGGCGGCGAATCCAGGATCGAGCTGCGCTGCGACTGGCCACGGCCGAGCAGCGCCATCGCAAGGGCCAGCGCCATGAAGAGCGTTGCGAGCACGGCGGTGGTGCGGGTCAGCAGGTTGGCCGTGCCGCGCCCGCTCATGAAGGCTCCCATGCCCTGCGATGAGCCGATGCCGAGCCCACCCCCCTCGCTACGCTGGAGCAGCACGACGCCGATCAGCGCGAGGGTGACGAACAGGTGCAGGACAAGCAGGATGGTCATCATGGCGCTGCGCTCTTAGCCGCCTTCCGGAACGGACGCCAGCGGCAAGCGCATGCCGGCGCCGGGGAAAACCTCACCCCGCCTCGCCACGCTCCGCACCTGGGGCCGGAAGGTCGAGCGTGACGAGCAGGCCGGGGGCGCCTTCCGGCGCGCTCCAGCGCAGCGTTCCACCGAGCTTTTGGCTCAGTCCATGGATCAGTACCATGCCCAGGCCCGTGGCCTCCGCTGGCACGAAGTCCCTCGGCAGGCCGCCGCCGGCGTCCCGCACGGTCAGGAGCAGGCCGCCGTCGGGCTGCCGGCGGCACTGCAGATCCACCGCGCCCGCGCCATATTTTGCGGCATTTGTCAGCAGCTCGGTCACGATCAGGCCGATCGCCACCGCGTCGTCAGCCGGATACTCCGCCACCTCCACCGCGACATGCAACGGCCGCCCGGCATCCGCCAGGCCCGAGGCGTAGTGCAGATCCTCGCACAGCCCCTGGAGGTAGTCGGCCAGGTCCACCTGGCCGATGCGGCTGCTGCGATAGAGCCGGTCGTGCACCCGCGCGATGGTGGAGACACGTTGCGCCGCCTCCTCCAGCAGCGCGCGAGAGGAAGGATCAGGCGTAATGCGCGACTGCATCGCCAGCAGCGAGCGCGTGACGGTCAGGCTGTTCTTCACGCGGTGGTCGATCTCCCGCATCAGGAGATCCTTCTCGCGCAGCAGCTCGTCGCGTGCCCGCAGCGCCTCCTCCGCCTCGCGCGCGCGCGCCTCGGCGAGAGCCACGAGCCGGCTTCGCTCCTGCCGGTCGCGCTCGCGGTCCATCGCCACGCCGAGCGTGTTGGCCAAGGCCTGGAGGAAGTTGGTGTCATCCGGCGTGAAGGGAGCGCCGTCGCGGCTGTCCGCCTCCAGCACGCCATAGGGCGTGCTCTCGCCGCGGATGATGACATTGGCGGCGCGTTGCACGCCATGCTCGGCCAGCAGCCGGGGCGTCCGAAAGCGGCTTTCGGTGGTCAGTGCATTGGTAATCACCGGCCGGCCGGTGCGGAAGGCATAGCCTGCGGGGCTCTCCATCTCGCCCTCGACGCACGCGTGGCCGACGACACCTGGCCGCCAGCCGAATCCAGCCCGGACCAGGAACTGGTTCTGATCCGGCAGGTACACCAGGACTTTGATGAAGTCGCTTCCAAGCCCACGCGCGGCCAGCGGCGCGGCCATGTCGAGCAAGGCCTGCAGGTCCTGCGACCGCAGGGCGGCGAGGCCAAACTCAGCAATCAACGCCTGCTGGTGCAGGCGAACGGCAACATCCTGATTGGCTTCCATGGCCTGATCCGTCCGGGGCCACGCAGCAAGGCCCATGACGGTCACTTACAACGCCGCCGCCAAGCCTGCGATCATACAGCCTGCCACAGCGGGGTCTCGAAGGCCACTCTCACGGCAGCGTGTTCCGTTTCGGCACCGGCTGGCGATCAGGCGCCGCGATCCGCCGGGGGCAGACCAGCCGCCTCGCGTAGCAGACGGAATGCCATATCCACGCTCGCGGCCCGCACCGCCTCCCGACTGCCAGGAAAAACCTCATGGCGCACCAGCGTGGGACCGCCACGACGGGCGGCGCCAAAATGCACCAGCCCCACCGGCTTGCCAGGGGTGGCGCCGCCCGGCCCGGCGATGCCGGTGATGGACACGGCGAGATCGGCCCCTGAATCGCGCAGTGCGCCCTCGGCCATGGCGCGGGCCACCGGCGCGCTGACGGCGCCGAACTCCGCCAGCATCACCTCGGGGACACCGAGCATCCGCTGCTTGGCCGCGTTGGAATAGGTGACGTAGCCCGCCAGCAGCGTGGCCGAGGAGCCGGGGACGGCGGTGAGCGCGGCGCTCACCAGTCCACCGGTGCAACTCTCAGCGGTGGCGAGGGTGAGGCTCCGTGCCTGCAGGGCCTGCAGCAGCGTGGCGGCCTCCGCCAGGCTCTTGTCGTCAAGCAGTGCGGTCACAGAGGGACCTCCCAGAAGCGCAGCGCCAGGATGAGCAAGGCGGCCAGCGCGCCAGCGATCAGGTCATCCAGCATCACGCCGGTCGTGCCCTTCTGCCGGTCGGCCCATCCGACCGGACCGGGCTTGGTGATATCGAGCATGCGGAACAGCAGGAAGGCCAGGATAATCCCCGCCGCCCCGGTGCCAAGGGGAAGGGCCGCCAGGGCGAGGCTCTGCCCGGCGCCTTCGTCGATCACCACCCAGCCGGGGTCGGTCCGGGCATCGGGCAGGCGCTCCAGCGCCCACCATCCCAGGAAAGTCAGCAGAGCCGCCAGGATCAGGCAGCCATCCGGCCCCAGCAAGACAGAGGGCAGCACGATGGCGCTGCCCCAGGTGCCAGGCGCCGGGCGAATGAAGCCGGCGCCTCCAAGGCTGGCGACGAGGCGCGGCAGCGTCGCCGCCGGAAGCGGCGGCGCCGCGAGCGGAGTGGACATCAGCGTGCCGTTCCGACCGGAAGCCAGGGCTTCAGGGGATGGTCGAGCCCGCCCTCGCCGCGGAGCGCGCGGTAGATCACCGCGTTCTCCACCACGCGCTGCACGTAGTTGCGGGTCTCACTGAAGGGAATTTGTTCGATCCAGTCGATCATGTCGGCCCCGCCGGCATCAACTGGCATGCGTGGGTCGCCATAGGAGACGATCCAATCGTCCACCCGGCGCGGTCCGGCATTGTAGGCGGCGGCGGCCATGGCGAGGTTGCCGAAGCGCGCGATCTGGTCGTTCAGGTACTGCGCCCCGAGGCGCAGGTTGTGCTCGGGCTGGCCGGTCAGCCAGGAGGCCTGGTGCGGGATGCCCATCTGCCGCGCCACCAGCGTGGCGGTGGAGGGCAGGAGCTGCATCAGCCCACGCGCATTGGCCGGGGAGACGGCACCGGGGTCGAAATTGCTCTCCTGCCGGCTGATGGCATAGACGAAGGCCGGCTCCACCGGTGCACCCTCCGGCACGGGATAGGGCGTCGGGTAGCCCTCGGCGAGCATGGTCACGCCGTCGATGCCGGCGCGGCGCGCCACCCAGACGGCATTGTCCGGCCGGCCGATGCTGTTGGCCAGCCGTGCCGTCAGCACTTGCTCGGCGGGGTCGGCGGCGGTGTCCTCCAGGCGCAGCAGGAAGGTGCGGGTGCGGTCGGTGTCGCCGAGATCGGCGAGCGTCAGCACCGCCTGCGCCATCTCCTTGCCTAGGAAGGCACTGGCGGCCTCGGCCGTCGGCTGCGGGGCGGGCACGGCGGCGATACGGGTGGCCAACTGCGGCGATGTCTCGCCCAGGGCCAGCGCACCAAGCTGGCCGTAGAAGGCGGTGGGCAGCGCGGCGGCGGCGGCGAACTGCGCGCGCGCCTCCTCGCCGCGGCCTCGCGCGGCGGCGGCCCGGCCCCGCCAGTAATGCGCGCGGGCGCGGGTGATGACGCTGCTGCTCTCCTCGCCGAGCCGGGCGAAGTGCTGCGCCGCGCGCGCCGGGTCGTTCAGCCGCCGCAACGCGATGAAGCCGGCCAGGAACTCGGCGTCGTGCAGCGCCGCGCTGTCGGTGTTGGTCAGGCCGTGCGCGGCGGCCACGCGGTAGGCCGTGCCAGCGTCGCCCAGCCGCAGCAGCTTGCGGGAGAGGATCTGCCGCTCGGCCCAGAGGGCGCGGGCGGCCTCGTCGGAGAGGTTGCGCTGCAGGGACTCGGCCTGCTGCCAGACGGCGGCGGCCTCGCGGTCGCGGTCCTGCCGGCGCAGATAGCGCGCCAGTTCCATCGCCAGGCCGAGATCGGCGGCGGCGCGCGGCGCGGCGCCGGCCTCCGCCGCGCCCTGGCCGCCGGCCAGCGCCAGCCGCAGTTCGCCATTCAGCCGGGCCTCGGGCGGTAGCAGGGGCAGCATGCGCGCCGCGGCGGCGGTCTGGCCGCTCCAGGCCAAGCGCTCGAAGCGGGCGCGATGGTCCTCCGGCGTCAGCACACTGCCAAGAGTGGCCAGGAAGTTCGCTTCCGCCTGCGCATCCGGCGTGGCATCGCGCCAGCCAGCTTGCACCGCACGCCGGGCGGCGGCGGCGTCACCCTGGCGTTGCAGGGCTTCGGCGAGCTGCCGCACGGCGGGCAGGCCCCGCGGCGGCGTGCGGGCGAAGAGCCGCAGCACCAGCGCGTCATCGGCGAGCACCGGCAGGGTTTCCTCGCCGCGCTGCGCCAGGATCGCCTGCGACGGCCAGCCCGGGTTGGCGGCGAGGAAATCCGCGATCTCCGCCGCGCTGGCCTGGCCGCGCACCTGCAGCCGCATCCAGGTGATGAGCTTGTCCGCCAGCGGATCGGCCCCCTGGTCCGCCAGGGCCTGTGCCTCGCTCCAACGGCCGGCACTGGCGGCGATGAGGGCGGCGCGGCCGGCGGCACGGGCCTGATCCGGCGCCCAGGGCTGCGCCAGGGCGGCGGGAGCCGCCAGTGCAATGGCAGGAAGCAGGGCCAGCGCCAAAGCGCGGCCCAGAGCGGGGCGGCCCAGAGCGGGGCGGCCGAGGGCGGGGCGGGGCAGGGAAGGGCGCGAGGCGAAAAGCATGGGCATCAAAGTTAACCGATCCGCGAGCACTTGTCCCGGCGTTTGGGGAAGCCATGCGACGTCCGGCGCTTGTGCGGGGCCGGGCGGGCGCCTAGCTTCGCGCCAGCATGCCGCCGCCATTCCGGGAAGGAAAGCCTCGTCCGATGTTCAAGGGATCCCTCGTCGCGCTGATCACGCCGATGACCGAGAGCGGCTCCGTGGACGCCAAAGCGTTCCAGGACCTCGTGGAATGGCAGATCAGCGAGGGAAGTTCCGGTCTGATCCCGGTTGGCACCACCGGCGAGAGCCCGACCCTCTCGCATGAGGAGCACCACCGGGTGGTGGAGCTCTGCGTCGAGGCGGCCGCCGGGCGTGTGCCGGTCATCGCCGGGGCGGGCTCCAACAGCACCGAGGAGGCCATCGCGCTGACCCGCCACGCCAAGCAGGCGGGCGCCGATGCCGCGCTGGTCGTCACGCCCTACTACAACAAGCCGACGCAGGAAGGCCTCTACCTGCACTTCACCGCCATCGCCGACGCGGTGGACCTGCCGGTCATCATCTACAACATCCCCCCGCGCAGCGTGATCGACATGTCCGTGGAGACCATGGCGCGGCTCGCGAAGCACCGGAACATTGTTGGCGTGAAGGACGCGACGGCCAACCTGACCCGGCCGCTGCACACCCGCCTCGCCTGCGGGCCGGACTTCTGCCAGCTCTCCGGGGAGGACCACACCGCGCTTGCCTTCCGGGCCGCCGGCGGCGCCGGCTGCATCAGCGTGACGGCGAACGTCGCGCCGCGCCTTTGCGCCGAGATGCATGCCGCCTGGGAAGCCGGGCAGATTCAGGACGCCATGGCCATCCAGGACCGCCTGACCCCGCTGCACGACGCGATGTTCTGCGAGACCTCGCCAGGTCCGGTGAAGTACGCCGCCAGCCTGATGGGCTACTCCTCGGCCCATTGCCGCCTGCCGCTGGCGCCCGTCAGCGAGGCGAACCGGGCGCGCGTCAAGGCCGCGATGGTGGCCGCCGGCCTGCTGAACTGAAACCGCGGCCAAGGGGGCGCCGCCCCCTTGGATCCCCCGCCGGGGTGACATCGTTACCCCGGTCCCCGCCAGCAGGGGGAAGCATTCCAGGAACGATATGGCCGAGCCCCGCAAGAAAGCCCTGATCAGCCACGGCACCGCCGCGCAGAACCGCAAGGCGCGCTTCGACTACAAGATCAACGACACCGTGGAGGCCGGCATCGTGCTGGTCGGGCCGGAAGTGAAGTCGCTGCGCGCCGGCCGCGCGGCCCTCGCCGATGCCTGGGCCGGCGAGCGGGACGGCGAGCTGTGGCTGTTCAACACCTACATCCCGGAATGGCAGGCGGGCAGCTTCGTCGCCCGGTTCGAGCCGCGCCGGCCCCGCAAGCTGCTGCTGCACAAGAAGCAGATGCGTGAGCTGATCGGCGCGGTGACCCGCGAGGGTGTCACCATCGTGCCGCTGGAGATCCTGTTCAACGATCGCGGCGTCGCGAAGGTCGTGCTCGGCCTCGCCGAGGGCAAGTCCAAGGCCGACAAGCGCCACGCCATCGCCGAGCGTGACTGGCAGCGTGACAAGGCGCGGCTGATGCGGGAGCGCGGCTGAGGCCGCCCTCCCGAGCCCGCCGTGACCGGCGGCCCTATTCCTTGAAGGTCGCCTCGTGGCTCAGCAGGGTGCCGCTGCGGTCCTCCAGGGTAAGCTGGAGCCGGTCGGAACTCGGTTCGAGCTGGAAGGGATTGAGCCGGTCATAGCGCTGAAAGCGCAGCGACAGCGCCAGTCCCTCTTCGGGCCAGGTGCGGCGCTGCAGGGAATCCCGTTCGACGTCGTCGGCCTGCCCCGACAGGGTCAGGCCCTGCTCCATGGCCGTCTCGACGGCGATGAGATGGCTCTTGCGCTGGCAGGCGATGTCCACCGCCTGCTTGAGAACCGCGAAAGCCTTGAGTGCCTCGGACTTGGGAGTGGGCTTCTCGGACTTGGGAGTGGGCGTCTCGGACATGACCTGCGTCCTCCAAAAGGCAGGGTTCTAGTTCGCGTGCGGGCGGCCGATATTCAAGCGGCACCGCCCATAGCCCTTGCGGTGCCCCCCCTGTGGCGTCACCGGCGCTCACCAGGCGTAGCGCAGCCCCGCCAGCACGACGCGCCGGTTACCGAAGAAGCAGTTGGTGGTGCTGGAGCAACTCGCCACGTATTCCTTGTCGAACAGGTTGCTGACGTTCAGTGTCACCTCCGCGCCGGTGAGGTCGTCCCGCAGCGCGCCAAGCTGGTAGCGCAGCGCGAGGTCGGCCAGGGTGACGGAGGGCACGGTGAAGCTGTTTGCCTCGTCGCCCTGCGTCTCGCCGATGAAGCGGATGCCGCCACCCAGGCCCAGCCCGTTCAGCGGGCCGCTGCGGAAGCGGTAGTTCGCCCAGGCGGAGGCGGCATGCTTCGGCACTTGCGGCGCCTGGTTGCCAGCCACACCCGGGGTGGTGGAACTGGTGATCTCGGCCTCCGTGTAGGCATAGGTGCCGATCAGGTCGAGGCCGTCGGAGAGGCTGGCACGCCCTTCCAGCTCGATGCCGCGCGAGCGGATCTCGCCGGTCTGCAAGCTGAAGTTGGCGTAGAGCGGATCGGCGGTCAGCACGTCCTGCTGGGTGATCTGGAAGGCCGCAAGCTGGATGAAGCTGTTCATCCCTGGCGGCTGGTACTTCACGCCGGCCTCGAACATCTCGCCGGTGGTGGGGTCGAAGGCGCCGCCGCCGCGCTGCGGCGCGAAGGTGCCGCTGTTGGGGAGGAAGGAGGTCGCATAGCTGACATAGGGCGCGACACCGCTGTCGAAGAGGTAGAGCAACCCGGCGCGCCAGGTCGTGGCACTGTCCTCCTGCGAGCTGCTGACGCCGGTGTTGCGCGTGGTGGTATCGGTCTCGGCCCAGTCCTGCCGGATGCCGATGCTGAGGCGCCACCGGCCCCAGACAATCTGGTCCTGGGCATAGATGCCGAGCTGGGTCTGGTCCTGGTCGGTGTAACCCGAGGCGGCGATCGTCGGGATCGAGACGTAGTAGCTCGGCGCGAAGATATCGAGCGAGGGTACCGTGCCGTTGCCGAGCCGCCGCTTGGCGTAGGAGCCGCTCCAGTCCAGCCCGGCGAGCAGCGTGTGCTCCACGCCTGCGGTGGTGAAGCGTGCCTGCACCTGGTTGTCGAGCGCGACGGTGTCGGCATGCTCGATGGAATTCGCGGCCGCGCGAGTCAGCGTGCGGCCGCCGGTCAGGCTGCGGCCGGAGATGGCTTGGAAAACCGTGTCGAGGTGTTGGTAACGGAAGTTCTGCCGCACCGTCCAGGTTTCGTCGAAGCGATGCTCGAACTGGTAGCCGATCGCGGCCTGGCGACGCTCGAAATGGTTCCAGTTGGGATCGCCCCCGAAGAAGCTGGAGGGCAGCTTGCCAAAGGGGCTGGCCAGCACCGTGCCGGTGGCGGGAACGAAGTTGTAGAAGCCGCCCTCCGGTTCGTACTGGTAGTTGGCAAGGATGGTCAGGGTGGTCTGGTCGCTTGGCCGCCAGGTGAGGGCGGGGGCGATGGCGATGCGCTGCTCGTCATTGTAGTCGTATTGCGACTGGGCGATGCGCCCGATGCCGGTCAGGCGGTAGAGGAACTGGCCATCCTCGGTCAGCTTGCCGCCGAAGTCGAAGGCGGTCTGCAGCAGTGCGTTGCTGCCGGCCTCCAGCCGCACCTCATGGATCGGCGTCTCGGTGGGGCGCCGGCTGACCAGGTTGACGATGCCGCCTGAGCCGGTCTGCCCGTAGAGCACCGAGGCCGGGCCGCGCAGCACCTCGATACGCTCCAGCAGCCACGGATCGACGCCTGGAATGGCGTAGGAGATGCCGCGCTGCTGCCGCAGCCCGTCGAGGAAGTTAACATAGGCTGCGCTGGCGCCCTGTCCGCCGAAGCCGCGCACATAGACGCTGTCGTAGCGGCTGGTCGGGCGTACCTCGGGCAGCACGCCGGCCGTGTAGCGCAATGCCTCGGACACAGTGAGCGCCGCCTGATCGTCGATCTGGTCGCGGGTGACGACGCCGACCGATTGCGGCGCCTCGATCAGCGGTGTGTCGGTCTTGGTGCCGGTGGTGGTCAGCGGCGCGACATAGCCCTCCACTGGGGACCAGGAACGCCAAGCCGTGCCCTCCACATTCACCTCGGGCAGGACCAGCGGCGCCATATCCTGCGCCTGGGCCGGCGCGGCGAGGGCCGCTATCGCGGCGCCGCCGAGCAGCAGTCGGCGCAGCCCTGCGGAGGAGGCGGCGGCATGCATCATGATCTCGGAATCCCCTGGCTGTGCCCGAAAAGGCGACCTTGGGAGTCCTGATATTGCGAATCACTATCATTAACAAGCCGGGCTCGGTCTTGGCCGGCGCCGCTTGCTATCAGTGCTTCCGCGCGGCCTCTAGCCGGGCGCGTCGATCCGGCGATAGCGCGCTTCGGCGAACTCGAAGGTGCCAAAGGCCACCATGCCCAGCGCCGCCAGGCCGAACAGCACCCGGCCGAAGGGTTGCTGTTGCAGGGCCAGCAGCGCGCCACCCAGGCCGCGCACCTCGTTCGGGTCCGACTGCCAGGCCGCGATGATGACGAACCCGCCGATGATCAGGAACACCACGCCGCGCGCCGCGAAGCCGATCTGGCCCAGCGGCACCACCCAGCGCGCGGCGTCTCCCGGGCAGCGGAGATGCCGGGTGAAGGTGCGTTCCCAGGCCATGGCGAGCATGCCGACGCCGACGCCCACGACCACCGCACCGGCGAGCGCCACCAGCCACTCGCCCGCGGGCTGCGCCAGCAGCCAGCGGGTCCAGTCACGCGCCGACTGGCCGTCGCCGCTGCGCGTCGCGGTGCCGATCAGCAGGCTGATCGCGAAGACGCCAAGGCTGACATAGGCGAAGGCGGAGACCAGTTGTCCGCCGCGTATAGCCAGGGCCTTGGCGCCATTGCCCTTGTTGTCGGCATCGAGCAGCGATTGCAGGCCGCGCCAGAGCGCGAAGCCGAAGAGGCCGAGCGCCACCGCGCCGAGCAGCACGCTACCGAAGGAATGGTAGAGCAGCTCCTGCAATGCGCCCTTTGAATCGGTCGCCTGACCGCTGGCGGACCCGAAGGCGCCGACCAGCGCCAGCACGCCGATCAGCAGGTTGACCACGCCGCGCGCGGCATAGCCGAGGCGGGCAAGCAGTTCGAGCGCAGGGCGCGGCGAGGGCATGGAGAGCTCCAGGCTGGGGCTGTAACACCCTTGTAACGCCGTAGCTCAGGCTTCGGATGCAGGCAGGGCGGCTTCCGGCGCCGGGCGGGGCGGCGGTAGCCGCGCCAGCAGGAACAGCATGATCGCCATGGCCGGCAGGGCGGCGGCCGTGGTGAGCAGGAAGAAGTCGGCCCAACCCAGCCATTCCGCCAGGCTGCCCGAACTGGCGCCCAGCGTCCGCAACGGCACCGCCGCGAGCGAGGAGAGCAGGGCGTACTGCGTCGCGGTGAAGGCGCGGCTGGTCAGGCTGGAGAGGTAGGTGACGAAGGCGGCATCGGCGAGGCCATCGGTGAAGTTCTCCACCCCCACCTGCGCCCAGAGCATCGGCATGTCGTGCCCGGCATGGGCAAGCGCCACATACATCAGGTTGGAGAGCATCTGCGTCATGCCGGTCAGCACCAGGGCGCGGGCGGTGCCGATGCGCACCACCAGCCAGCCTCCGGCCAGCGCGCCCAGCAGCGTGGCGAAGAGGCCGAAGACGCTGCCCACTGCCGCCACCTCGACGCGGCTGAAGCCCATCTCGCGGTAGAATGGCGCCGTCATCACCCCGGCCAATGCCTCGCCGAGCTTGAAGAGGGCAATGAACAGCAGGATGGCCAGCCAGTAGGGCCGACGCGTGAAGTCGGCGAAGGGGTCCACCACGGCGGCGCGCATCCGCGCCGCCCAGGCCAGGGCCGGGCGCGGCGCGGCGGCCGGCTCGGAGGCATAGGCGACAGCCAGGAAGCCCACCCCCACCAACAGGGCGCAGTAGGCGAAGGCGGCCGTCCACCCCGCGAAGTTGGCGACGGTCAGCGCCCCAGCATTGGCCGCCAGCAGCGCGCCGCGGTAGCCCCACACATAATAGGCGAGCCCCAGCCCCTGCTGGCGCTCCTCCAGGATCTCGATGCGGAAGGCGTCCACCACGATGTCCTGGCTGGCCGAGAGGAAGGCGACCAGCACGGCCACCGCCACCGTGATCTCCGGCGCCGCGGCCGGGTTGGTGAAGCCCATGGCCAGGATGGCCAGCGCCAGCACCGGCTGGATGCTCGCCAGCCAGCCGCGCCGCCGTCCCCAGCCGCGGAACAGCGGCGGCGCCGAGTGGTCGATCAACGGCGACCACAGGAACTTCAGCGAATAGGAGAGGCCGACCAGGGCGGTGAGGCCGATCGCCGTCAGCTCGATGCCCGACTCCGACATCCATTGCCGCAGGACGAAGGCGGTCAACGGCAGCGGCACCCCGGAGGAGAAGCCAAGGGCCAGCATGATGAGGAAGCGGCGATCATTGGCGATCGCGGGAAGGGTGAGGCGCATGCGGCGCTCAACCTGCCATGCGGGCCGCCGGTTTTGAACTGTCGGAAAAGGCTGGTGCCGCCATCGTCCCACTCCCTGGCGCGGGGATGGCGAGATAGGCGATGCGCTTCGCCTCCCGCCGGCCCTGAGTCACCGTGTCCAGGATCAGCCCGCAGGCGCCGGAGAGGAAGGAGAGCAGCAGGAAGGCCACCGAGGCGAGGAAGGTTGGCAGCCGGGGCACCAGGCCGGTTTCGAGATAGGTGCTGAACACCGGCAGGAAGAAGCCGGCGGAAAGCAGCAGGAAGAACACCGCAACACCGCCGAAGAAGAGCAGCGGCCGCTCGCGCTGGATCAGCCGGATGATGGTGCGCAGGATGCGCAGCCCATCCCGCCAGGTATGCAGCTTGGAGGTGGAGCCCTCGCCGCGCTCGCGATAGGCGGTGGGCAACTCGCCGACCGGCAGGCGCAGCTCCAGGGCATGGACGGTGAACTCGGTTTCCGTCTCGAAGCCGTGGGCCAAGGCGGGGAAGGACTTCACGAAGCGGCGGGAGAAGCAGCGGTAGCCCGAGAGCACGTCCGAGACGCGCTTGCCGAAGACCAGCCGCACCATCCCGGTCAGCACCCGGTTGCCCAGGCGATGGCCGGGCCGGTAGGCGCCCGCCGCGTCGGCGACGCGGATGCCTGTCACCATGTCCAGCCGCTGTTCCAGCAGCATCCGCACCATGGCGGGGGCCGCGGCGGGGTCGTAGGTGCCGTCGCCGTCCACCAGCAGATAGAGGTCGGCCTCGATATCGGCGAACATCCGCCGGACCACGTTGCCCTTGCCCGGCAGGCGCTCGCTGCCGAGCACGGCGCCCGCCGCGGCGGCCACGGCGCGCGTCTCGTCGGTCGAGTTGTTGTCGTAGACGAAGATGGCGGCCTCCGGTAGCGCGGCGCGGAAACCCGCCACCACGCCGCCGATCGCTGCCGCCTCGTTGCGGCAGGGGATCAGGACAGCAAGCCTGGGCGCTCCATGCATCCGATCCCCTCGCGGTTCCGCCGAGTTGCGGCGGCGAGGCTAGCCCATGTTCACCATGATCGTCTTCTTGTGCGTGAAGTGCTCCAGCATGGCCTCCAGCGACGCCTCCTTGCCGAGCCCGGAGGACTTCACGCCGCCATAGGAGAGGTTGGCCTGCACAACCAGGTTCTGGTTGATCTGCACCAGCCCCGCCTCCAGCTTGTGGGCGAGGTTCAGGCCGACCTTCAGGTTGTTGGTCCAGAGGCTGGCGGCCAAGCCGTATTCGCTGTCATTCGCGTCAGCCAGCACCGCCTCCGGGTCATCGAAGGGGAAGATGCAGGTGACGGGACCGAAGATCTCCTCCCGCACCAGCCGGCTCTCCTTGGTGAGGCCGGTGAAGATCATGGGCTGGATGAACAGGCCCTTCTTCAGCGCCGGATCCTGCGGCATGGCGGAGCAGGCGCGGCCGGTGGCGCCGGCCGTGGCCTTGCCCTCCTCGATGAAGGCCTTCACCTTCTCGAACTGGCCATCGGAGATGATGGTGCCAATGTCGGTCTTCTCGTCCAGCGGGTCGCCCATCACCATCTGGTCGACCTTCTCGGCCATGGCATCGACGAACTTCTGGAAGATCGGCCGCTCGACATAGATGCGGCTGGCCGCCGTGCAGCTCTGCCCCTGGCGGGTGAAGCGCATGGAGGTGAGGGCGCCGGCCAGCGTCTTGTCGAAGTCGCAATCGGCGAAGACGATCATGGGCGACTTGCCGCCCAGCTCCAGCGTGACGGGGATCAGCTTCTCGGCTGCGGTCTTGTAGACGATCTTCCCGGTCTCGACCGAGCCGGTGAAGGTCACCTTGCGCACCAGCGGATGCGCGACCAGCGGCGCGCCGCATTCGGGCCCGAAGCCCGAGACCATGTTGAATACGCCGGGCGGCAGGACGCGGTTCATCAGCTCGCAGATGCGCAGTACGGCGAGCGGCGCCTCCTCGGCGCTCTTCACCACCACGGAATTGCCGGCCACCAGCGCGGGCGCCACCTTCAGCGCCATCAGCAGCATCGGCACGTTCCATGGGATGATGGCGCCCACCACCCCAAGCGGCTCACGCACCGTGACGGAGAGCACGTCCGGCGCGAAGGGCACGGTCTCGCCCTTCAGCTCGCCGCCCAGCCCACCGAAGAACTCCAGCACGTCGGCCACGGTATTGGCCTCGACCCGGCTCTCGGTGCGCAGCGCCTTACCAGTCTCCAGCGCGATCAGCCGGCCCAGCTCCTCCACATGATCGCGGATCAGGGCCGCGGCCTTGTGCACCAGGGCGCCGCGCTTGCGGGCGGGGACCTTGGCCCATTCCTTCTGCGCCTTCGCCGCGTCGGCGACCGCCGCCTCGACATCGGCGGCATCACCCTCGGCCGCCTGCGCCACCTCCGCCCCGGTCGCCGGGTTGACCACGGCGAAGTTGCGGCCGGACTTGGCGGGGGTGAAGCGGCCGCCGATGAAGTGGACGCCAGAGAGCGACTTGGCCAGGGCGAAGGGGTCGAGGCAGGGCGCTTCCGGCGCAGGGTTCGGACGGTCGAGCATGGGTTTCCTCGGCTGCGTTCTGGCGTTCGATAGGCCGCGACCATGCGCCGGCGCAGGCGGGCAGGCAACCCCGCTTCCCGCGCCCCGCGCCATGCCCAACGTGCGGTCACATTACCTTGCGTATCCCTCGCGATTCTGGAATTTTGCCGCTGGACAAGATGTCCGACCGCTTGCTGGAGAGGGACATGGCGCCGCGCGGTGGCGGCGATGGTCCGGCCGGGTTGAGGGTAAGGAAATTCCGGCACGCAAGGGAAGGGCATGCCATGGCGAGCATGGACGTGGCCGCGGGAGATTGGCCGGCTTGGATGCAGCGGCAGTTGCTCGATGCCGTGCAGGACCATGCCATACTCATGCTCAACCCCTCCGGGCAGGTTCTCAGCTGGAATGCGGGTGCCACCCGCGTGATGGGCTACAGCGCGGCCGAGATCATCGGCCAGCCCTTCGGCACCTTCTTTCGCCAGGAGGATGGAGACCGGGAGGCCCCGGAGGCACTGCTTGCCCGCGCCCTGCAGGATGGCCAGGCCGAGCTTGAGGGCTGGTGCCTGCGGCGTGACGGGGCCTCCTTCTGGGCGCATGTCGCCCTGCGTGTGGTTCGCGATGCCGAAGGGCGGCATCTTGGATTCGCCAAGGTGACGCGCGACCTGACACCGCTGCGGGAGCGCGAGGCGGCGCTGCGTGCCAGCGAGGCGCAACTCCGCAGCATCATGCAGCACTCGCCCATCGGCATGGCGCTGGTCGGGCTGGACGGCACCTTCCAGCGCGTCAACCAGGCCTGCTGCGCGCTGCTCGGCTATGACGAGGCCGAGCTATTGCGGCTGAGCTTCCAGCAGATCACCCATCCCGTCGATCTCGCCGCCGACCTGCAGCAGCTTCGAGCTTTGCTGGATGGCCGGGCCGACAGCTACCAGATGGAGAAGCGCTACCGCCGCAAGGACGGGGAGCTGATCTGGGGCCTGCTCTCCGTTTCCCTGCTGCGGGATACGGCCGGGCAGCCCTTGCACTTCATATCGCAGATCCAGGATATCAGCGGCCTGAAGCAGAGCGAGGCCGCCCTGCACGAGGAGCGCGACCGGCTGCATGTCACGCTCTGCGCCATCACCGATGGGGTGATCAGCACCGACGCCGAGGGGCGCATCCGCTTCATGAACCCGGCGGCGGAGGCGATCACCGGCTGGACGCTGGAAGAGGCCCGGCACCGGCCCATCGAGGTGGTCTTCGATATCGCGGATGCCGAGAGCGGCGAGGCGCTGCTCAACCCCGTGCGCGTCACCCTCGCGACCCGCCGGCCCTTCGACCTCAAGCGCCAGGCGGTGCTGATCGACCGGCATGGCGAACGCATTGAGGTCCGCGACGCCTCCGCGCCGATTCGCGCCAAGGAGGGCGGCATCCTTGGCGCGGTGCTGGTGTTCCAGGACGTGCGGGCGGTGCGGAGCATGCAGAAGGAGCTGGAATTCTCCGCCCTCCATGATGCCCTGACGGGGCTGCCCAACCGTCGCAAGTTCGAGGCGGCACTGGCCAGCGCCGTCGACTCGGCGCATGTCGGCGGCGGCGAGCACACGCTCTGCTTCCTCGACCTTGACCGCTTCAAGATCATCAACGACACCGCCGGCCATGCGGCGGGCGACGCGTTGCTGCGGGCTGTGGCGCAGATCCTCTCCCGGATGGTGCGGCCCACCGATATGGTGGCGCGCCTCGGTGACGACGAGTTCGCCATCCTGCTCTTCGGCTGCCCGGTGACGAAGGCGCGGCGCGTGCTGGCACCGGTGATCGAGGCGATCGGCGCCATGACCTTCGCCTGGGAGGAGCGGGACTACCACATCACCACCAGCATCGGCGTGGCCTCGATCGGCGCCGTGGCGACCAGCGCCAGCGTGATGAAGCACGCCGACGTCGCCTGCTATACCGCCAAGCTCGCCGGACGGAACCGCATCAGCGTCTACGACATGGAAGACGAGGCCGGCGGCGCCCATCACCGCGAGATCATCATGGCCACCGAGATCCGCACGGCGCTGCGCGAGGAGCGTTTCCGCCTGCATGCCCAGCGCATCGCGGCGATCGGGGTGGAGCGTGGCAGGCACTACGAACTGCTGCTGCGCATGGTAGGGAAGGACGGCCTGCTGGTTTCGCCAGGCCTGTTCATCCCCGTCGCCGAGCGCTACGACATGATGGCGGAGCTGGATCGCTGGGTGCTGCGTGAGGTCCTGCAGCGCCGCGCCCCACAACTGGCTGCCGTGCCGGGTCTCTCCTTGGCCGTCAACATCTCGGCCCATTCGTTGAACGACCCGCAGTTCCTGGCCTTCTTCCTGCAACTCCTCCAGGACTCGCCACTGCGGCCGCAGGCGCTGACCCTGGAGATCACGGAGACCGCCCTGGTCAGCAACCTGACCTCCGCGGGAGCGATGCTGGACAGCATCCGCCAGCTCGGCTGCCGGATCGCGCTGGACGATTTCGGTGCTGGCCTCAGCTCCTTCGGCTATCTGCGCGCCTTCAAGGTGGACACGATCAAGATCGACGGCAGTTTCATCCGCAACCTGCCGGAGAGCGTGATCGACCTGACCATCGTGCGCTCCATCCACCGCATCGCGCACGAGATCGGCGCGGAGACGGTGGCCGAGTTTGTCGAGAACGGGCTGATCCTGGAACAGCTGCGCGAGATCGGCGTGGACTTCGCCCAGGGCCATGCCATCGCCATACCGATCGACCTCGACGAGCTGATCGGCGAGCTGAAGGCACTGGGTGGAATGCTGGCCTGAAGGCGCCGGGGTGGCGGGGCGGCGTCGAATCTGGCTTCATGCGCTGCCCGGCCGCCTGAGCGGCCGCAACATCCAATACGACAGGAAAGAGCCAGCCTGATGTCCGAGCCGAGCCCCTCCAACCCCACCGGTCCGCTGAAGGGCCTGCGCGTGGTTGACCTGACCCGTGTTCTGGCCGGCCCGACCTGCACCCAGATGCTGGGCGACCTTGGCGCCGAGGTGATCAAGATCGAGCGCCCCGGAGCCGGTGACGACACCCGCGGCTTCGCGCCGCCCTATGTGCCGAACACGAAGGAGAGCGCCTATTTCGTCGGCGTCAACCGCAACAAGAAGTCCCTGACGCTGGACATCGCCCAGCCCGAGGGTCAGGCGGTGGTCCACAAGCTGCTGGAGACGGCCGACATCCTGGTCGAGAACTTCAAGACCGGCGCGCTGGCCAAGTACGGGCTGGGCTGGGAGCAGCTCAAGGAGAAGTATCCCGGCCTGATCTACTGCTCGATCACCGGCTTCGGCCAGACCGGTCCCTATGCGCCGCGGCCGGGCTATGACGCGCTGATCCAGGCCATGGGCGGCGTGATGAGCCTGACCGGCGAGCCGGAGGGCGAGCCGCAGAAGGTCGGCATTCCCATCGCCGACCTCTTCGCCGGGCTCTACGGCACGATCGGCATCCTGGCCGCGCTGCGCCACAAGCAGGCGACGGGGCAGGGGCAGCAGATCGACATCGGCATGCTCGACACCCATGTCGCCTGGCTCGCCAACCAGGGCATGAACTACCTGGCCACTGGCGAGAACCCGCCGCGCCTCGGCAACCAGCACCCGAACATCGTGCCCTACCAGGTCTTCCCGACCCAGGACGGCTACATGGTGCTCTCCATCGGCAACGACCCGACCTTCGAGCGCTTCTGCAAGAATTTCGGCCTGGAGAACCTGCTGGCCGATGCGCGCTACGCCACCAACGCCGCCCGCGTGCAGAACCGCGCCCTGGTGACGGAGACGCTGACCGCCATCACCAAGACCATGCCCACCAAGGAATGGATCGCGAAGCTGGAGGCGCTGAAGATCGGCTGCGGCCCGATCAACACGCTGAAGGACGTCTTCGCCGACCCGCATGTCCTGGCGCGCGACATGCTGAAGGAGATGCCGCACGCCTCTGGCGAGACGGTGACGGTGATCGCCAACCCGGTGAAGCTCTCCGCCACCCCGCCGGACTACCGCTCCGCCCCGCCGGTGCTGGGCGAGCATTCCGATCCCGTGCTGCGCGGCCTTGGCTACTCGGCCGAGCAGATCGCGGCCCTGCGCGAAAAGGGAATCGTCTGATCAACCCTGGTGGCCTGGCCCATGCCAGGCCACCCGTTCTGGTTCTGCAACCCGGCGGTCAAGTCCACGTTGCCATCTCCGCATATCCCGGTCCCCCGACCGGGGCCCAGGAGATGCTTCCATGCCCGTTCTGTCGCGCCGCGCCAGCTTGCTATTGCCGCTCGGCCTTGCCGGCCTCGTCAGTGCCTGTGCGTCCTCCCCGGAGTCCCTGCCGCCGGCCGACCCCACGGGGCGCGCCAATCCGCAGATGCGTGACCTGCTGGAGAGCCTGCAGGCGCTCCGGCCCAAGCCCATCGAGACGCTGACCCCGGCCGAGGCGCGACTGCAGCCGACCATGGCGGATGCGGTAAGGCACCGCCTGCGTGTCCTGGACCGCGCCGACACCCCGCGTCCGCTTCCGGTGGTGCGCGACCTGGAGATCCCCGGCCCTGCCGGCCCGCTGATGGCCCGGCTCTACAGCCCCGTCGAGCTGCCACGCCGGAACCAGGGCCAGCCGCTGCTGCCGCTGATCGTCTACTACCATGGCGGCGGCTGGGTGATCGGCAACCTGGATGCCTATGACGCCTCGGCCCGCGCGCTGGCGGCGGAGGCCCAGGCGGTGGTGCTGGCCGTGCATCCCCGCCAGGCCCCCGAGGCCAAGTTCCCTGGCCCGGTCAACGATGCCTATGCCGGCTACCTCTGGGCGCTGCAGAACGCCGCGCAGTTCGGCGCCGACCTCTCGCGCGTCGCCGTCGTGGGCGAGAGTGCCGGCGGCAACCTGGCGCTGGACGTGGCCATGGCCGCCCGCGACGCCCGCACGCCGCTGCCGGTGGCGATGGGCCTGATCTACCCGGTGGCCGGCACTGACATGACCACGCAGTCCTATGTCGAGAACGCCAATGCGAAGCCGCTGAACGCGGCCATGATGCGCTGGTTCTTCGAGCAGTACACCAGCAGCCCGACGGACATGCAGGACACACGCCTGAACGTCTATGGCCGTGCCGACCTGCGGGGCCTGCCCAAAGCCGTCATCGTCACCGCGGAGATCGACCCGCTGCGCAGCGATGGCATGCTGCTCGCCGAGCGCCTGCGGCAGAGCGGCGTGACCGTGGTGGCGCGTGACTTCGAGGGCGTGACCCACGAGTTCTTCGGCGTGAATCCGTTCCTGCTGGCGCAGGCCGGTGATGCCCAGCGCTTCGTCGCGGGTGAGCTGCAATCCGCCTTCGCGCTGCCGGCGCCGGCCGTGGTCGTGCCGGACCGTCGCCGCGCCCGTCGCGGCTAAGCCGCGCCGTTGCGTTTCCGCTTGCTCGCGTGATCCGCCCCCACGGACCACGCGAGCAAGGCCGGGCCAGGGGAGCCGGTCTCCCCTGGCTGCCTTCCGGAAGGGGGACTTCCGCCACGCCGGAGGAAGGGCCACTCTGCCGCCCAGCGCCCTCACCGAAGGAAGGAAGCTGACGATGGAAATGCGCGCGCTCGGCCGCTCGGGCCTCAAGGTCTCGCCGCTCTGCTTCGGCGGCAACGTGTTCGGCTGGACGGCCAATGAGGCGGATTCCTTCCGTCTGCTCGACCGCTTCGTGGAGGCCGGCTTCAACTTCATCGACACCGCGGACGTCTATTCGCGCTGGGC
>Ga0182742_1000286_pt1 | contig 88918 bp, 82 predicted proteins | sample eDN5th37CBELigMG_FD_128880 | JGI IMG/M metagenome (GOLD analysis project Ga0182742, IMG submission 128880) | Enriched Miracle-Growth compost microbial communities from Emeryville, California, USA - eDNA 5th pass 37_C BE-Lig MG (version 2)... ...
AAACGGGAGGAGAAAACGAGTTTTCTCCTCCCGTTTCATGACCATATCGCAACCTTTCAGCGGAGCTGAAAGGCGTGTGAAAAGTCCTTTTCACACGGATGAGTCAAATATCTAGCGGAAGAACCATGTTTACTGCCCGTACATGATAGAAAAAGAATGTCTATGCCGATTTAATAAGTTGGATATATATAAATAATTTATTTGCTTTTTTAGGAAAGTATTAGAATCATTTAGGAATCTTAAAACTTGAAAACCACCGTAGAATTATGGGTAAACTATTAGTGATAGCGATAAATAATGGAACTATATAACAATTGATAAGGTGGGGAATGTCAATGGAACTATTAGATTGGTTTCATAAAGGATTAACAACGGATGAATATGTGGCTGGAATGAAAGTCAATAAAGATGAAATGAATAAGATTTATTCGGAGTATTCATTGAATCAAGGGGAAAAAGAACAAATACAGGCTATAAGAAACAAGGAGCTAAAGGCCATTGTCATATCAGAGGATTGGTGCGGCGACGCGATGCTAAATAACCCGATTCTATTAAAGATTGCCGAAGAAGCTCAAATAGAGGTTCGATTTATATTGCGTGATCAAAATCTTGAATTAATGGATCAGTATTTAACAAATGGAACAGCAAGATCGATTCCCATTTTTATCTTTATCGACCGGAATGGAGAAGAAAAAGCCGTTTGGGGTCCGAGAGCTGAAAAACTTCAAGAGCTTGTAACAAGTGAACGAAGCAAGCTGCCTAATCAGGAAAGTCCTGATTTTAAAGACAAACAAATGGAAATGTATAAGCACTTAAGGGAAAGATATCAGCAGGAAGAAGAGCTTTGGCATACCGTTGCCGGCAGTATTTTAACGACATTATCTAAAATACAATAAACAAAAGTATCAGGGCACCATAAAAAGATAAAATGGCTTCATTTGTCTTTTTATGGTGCCTGACACCTATTGGATTTTTTTGGTCTTGATACGGTCATTAGCTAAATTTTTATCGTTTATTTTTGGCTCCTGATGGTTGATAAAATTACGAATGTTTGTCCGATGTAAGAAAATGAGCAGCAATAGGAAAATGATAAAGAGAATATCATTTTCAGAACCGGCTTCCATAATAGAATAGAGAAGTAATACGATGCCGACTGAAATAGAACCAAAAAAGACATATTTGGTAATAAGGATAACGAGAATAAATGTCATATACGTAATGAAAAATAACCCAATGTTTGAAACTAGCAATACTCCAGCTGTTGTTGCGATGGCTTTTCCGCCTCTAAATCCCGCAAAGACAGGAAAACAATGCCCCATTACAGCAATCAGCCCTAAGTGCAGCGGATTCACTTCCATATGAAATAACAAGGGTAACGATGCTGCTAACGCTCCTTTTCCAACATCAACGAACAAGACAATAATAGCTGCTTTTTTTCCGAGAACCCTTAGTGTATTGGTTGCTCCGGGATTATTGCTTCCATGTTCCCGAATATCAATATTGAAGAAAACTTTGCCGACGATTAATGCTGTTGGAATTGAACCGATTACATATGCAAGAATAGATAGAAATAATGTCATGAAATCATCCTTTTTAGATTGCTTATCCTATATATTCAATTTAATAAAAAGAAATAAAAAATAGAAGTTATTTTTTTTTTATTAATTCATAAAATAGTTAAGAGGTAAATAACAGCTACAGTAAATATAGTTAAATCCAAAGAAACCTGTAGACAAGTTCCGCAGGTTTCCTTTATAATATAAACAGGAACAAATGTTCTTATCGTTAAAGCGAGGGGGTGTTTGAAATGACAAATAGGCAAAAAACGATTGTCATAAAAAGAGTCCCAAGAACAGTGAAGCAACATAGTTTTCCTATAAATACGAAAGATTTTGAAGAAATGAAATTAATCGCCAAGCGATATAAAGACGTGAAAAACTATGTTTATTCTCGCTATTCAGGTATACATAGTCTATTAATCTTAAAGAATCATAAAAAATTGATTCGAGATATTTGGGTGAAAACAACATTTGCTGAACAATGGAAACTACCTGCTAGATACTGGAAACTTGCTTTAGATGAAGCCCTTTCAAACATCCATTCCTTATGGTCAAATACTAAAAATGCGGTAAGAAAAGCTTTGAGAAAGAACCCGAATGTAACGGAAGACGAAAAGAATTACATGTACTATCTATTAAAGGCTGACGAACTCTTGCACGCCATTTTGGTTAAGGCAAACTTTAAAAAACCTAAAAAAATAAGCCGTTTAGAGATAAGAGAGACATATGTTCATAACTTACTTAGAAGGTATATCCGAAAATATAAAGGTTCTATCCCTTATTCTCATAAAGAGACGGTATTTATGATTGACGCACCCATGTATAAGTACATCGTAGAAGACGATTCTTTCTTTATTGAAATGGCCTCTTTGAAGCCTAGAAAAAGAATCAAAATCGCTCTCATAGAACCAAACAAATACGGTGGAAACATCCGAATCATCATGAAAGATCATGTCATTGAATTACATCATCTTGTAAAAACAAAACAAAAAACCATTTGGAAAGAAAAGAATGAAATTGGGATTGATAAAGGTCACCGAACCCTCCTTGCTACTTCATCAGGGTATTTGTATGGGGAGAAATTAAACGAATTACTCAATAACGAAACCGAGAGATTAAATAAAAAGAACGCAGTCCGTAACCAATATTGGGCATTGGCTAAGAAGTATGAAGCAGAAGGTCAGGTGGAAAAGGCGCAAAATATTTGGAAAAATAACTTTGGCAAGAAAAAATATCATCATCAAAAGTTAAAGCATGACGCGACCGTCAAAAGCTTTATCAACTTCTCTTTAAATCAATTTTTCTTAATCGAAAGACCGAGTATGGTTATTTCGGAAGATCTTTCTTTTGTTAGTTGGAACGATAAGTTTCCTAAAAATGTAAAAAGAAAATTATCACGTTGGATCAAAGGATATGTAAGAGAACGGATGGAGTTTAAATGTAATGTTTGGCATGTTGAATACCAACTCGTGAATGCAGCTTACACATCACAAACTTGCCATAAGTGCGGGGAATTTGGGAATAGAAATGCCGACCTATTCAAATGTAAAAATTGTGGGAACATGCATGCTGACATCAATGCCAGTCACAACATTAAACAAAGAAAAGACGATAAGGAAATCAAACAATATACATCCTATAAAGAAGTAAAAAAGATATTGGAAGAACGAATAGAAAAGAAGATGGCGTAAGGAAAAGGGTCTGCCTTATCACAAGTGTAGATGACCCTCTTAGGAGGAACTGCACTTTACTGAAAGGGGGTAGAGCAGACCCTGAAAGTATTCCTTTTTCTTTACGGTTGTGGGAAGAACGATTGATGGCAAAAGAGTAATCGTTTTGTTCAGCTCGTTCACTGGCTCAACCAAGACCTTACTGAAAGGTGAGGAGCGAATGACTCAAAAACCTTGATATTTCTGTGTCAATGCATAGATTTATATAGATTTTTGAGACCAGGTTAGAAGTATGAAACAGAACTCTGAACTATAATAGAAAGTGTAAGGAAATAATAAAAATCAAAAGGAGTTGAAGGAATGTTTAAAAAGGTTGCAGCTGATGTACTTGGATTGAGTGATATTGGAAGTGTTATTAAACCGGTTGATTATGATAAGGTAGATGCTGATGATTATGTGATGCATGAAGAAAATGAAAAAATCTACTTTTTGATTAAATCAAAAACAGATGAATATTGTTTTACCAATAAGGCTCTTATCCATTTGGACGGCACGAGTGCTGTAAGTAAGAAAAGATCATTACGACGCTACAGTTATGCTGAGTATAGCATTTCAGATGTTGTCCTTGAAACAGCAGGTACTGTTGATTTGGATGTTGAAATTAAATTCACGATTGGTTCAGTTCCTTTCTCCATCGATGTACATAAAAAACATATTGAAGAACTTAAGGACCTTTACAAAGCGTTAATTTCAATAGCTGACATTTGTCGTGAGAATGCCCTTTCTCTACAGTATGCAGAGCAAAGTTTAAACTTAGCTTCCAACACATTAGGCCGTTCTGAGGTGAATGGTGAAAATATGGTCGATAATTTCAAGCAAATAAATGATACAGCTTTTAATTGGCTAATGGAAAGCAGAAAGAAATATAAAGTAAAAGATTTTGGTTACGTGTTTGATAAATTTATTAATAATTAAATCTATTTCTTGCTAATCTAAATACTGAAACAATCTCTCTAATTATTTGAAAAGAATGAAGGAATCTGATGTCAGATTCCTTTTTGTCGTTTAAAAGTAGGCTTTGTTAAAGTACTGTGTTGATAAGTTAGATTTTTGACTCATTCGTGTGAAATGACCATACAGCTTAAATGAGTCAAAAATCAACAATATCATTTAACAAAGCCTAAAAGTAAATTTGTATAAATATTAATTATTAATAGATGAAACCTTTGTATAGTTATTGCGTAATAGTTGATAGAGGAAATTGTTTACTGTACCATTCACGCCATCACCATAACGTGACAGTTATCAGGAGGGCAGTGAGGTTTAGAAGTTAATCATTTTCAGGATATATAGAAAAATGGATAGAAAAGGGAGATGCATATGTTTAAGAAAATTTTGGCTCGTTTTGGAAAAGGTGCCGCTACTGTAGATTTACGCTTTGATAATCGTCCATATAATGCAGGTGAAACGATTGATGGTGAGGTACGTATTCAAGGAGGAGAAGTAGAACAAAAGGTAAATTTCTTAGCTGCTCGTCTGATGATAAATGTAGCCACAAAACAAGGAACGGAAACACGTGAAGTTGCTAAGATTCCATTAAGCAATGCCTTTGTCATACTTCCAAAAGAACAAAAGGTCATTCCTTTTACATATCGAATCCCACAAGATTTACCAGTTTCTAGAGGATCTATTTCATATTACTTTGATACACAGCTTGATATTGAAGGCGGAGTGGACCGTACAGATGTAGACCGTCTTACGATTGATGTGCCAAAGCAAATAAGAGTAATATTCCAAGCGTTGGATAACTTAGGTTTTAGAGAGAAGCATACATCTGGAAAAGTGGATCAATATGGACAAGAATTTGCCTTCTTCCCCACTGGAGTTTTCGGAGGGCAAGTGAATGAAGTGGAGTTACGCTTTGCTTCTGAAGCGTCTGGGGTTCGTGTATGGATGGAGGTAGACTGCCGAAATGGATTTCATGAAATAGAGGCAAAACGTGAGTTCTTCTTAGAGCAATCAGTACTGCAGAATGAACCACAGCTGACTGAGTTGCTAAAACAGTACATGATGGAAATTGTAGACTACCCTCAGGCCTATACACAGCCATTCTCATATACCTCACATTATGGACATCAAAGACATCATGGCAGTGGAATAGGAGGCATGGTTGGGGGCTTAGCTATGGGAGTTCTAGGCGGTATGCTTCTTGGTGAAATGTTAGATGAGATGATGGAAGATGCATTAGAAGCTGCTGGATTTGATGAAGAAGCTTTCGGAGGAGAGGAAGAAGAGGATTTCGCAGGTTTCTTTGACGGCGGCGATGATGAGGAATGGTAAAAAATAAGGGATAGTATATATATAATGAAAGCCTAAAACCGAATGGTGATTTAGGCTTTTTCTATCCTTGTATATTATCAATAGTGTATCAATCTCCAGGGCTCAATCTATATTCTACTGTTCATAATTATTGAAAAGAAATATTTTTGTCTGTATAATTCATTATAAAAGTATCACGTTATGGTTTAGAAATTTAGCTTTTACATGGAGGTCTAATGATTGACGGTTGCAATAATAACACTTATTGTACTAATTTTGTTAAATGCCTTTTTCGCAGCATCTGAAATGGCATTGGTTGGATTAAATGATAACAAAGTAAAACGAATGGCTGAAGATGGAGATAGAAAAGCAATCATGCTGCTAAATCTCATTTCTGAACCTAGCCGATTTTTGAGTACCATTCAAATTGGTATTACGCTTGCAGGATTTTTAGCGAGTGCTTTTGCAGCTGATTTTTTTGCTGGACCATTAGCTCAGTTACTGTATGATTTAGGAGTTCCGCTTGAGCTAAAGGTACTTGATACAGCTTCCGTTATTGTTATTACTATCTTTTTTTCTTTTATTACATTGGTTTTTGGTGAACTTGTACCAAAGCAGCTTGCACTGCAAAAAGCTGAGGCCATTGCAAATTTTGTTGTAAGACCGCTTACCTTTCTATTCAAAATCTGTTTTCCGTTAGTTAAACTATTAACTTTTACTACGAATACCGTTATCCGGTTGTTTGGTGTTGATCCAAATGCTAAAAATGAAGAAGCAACGGAAGAAGAGATAAGAATGATGGTAGATGTAGGCAGTGAACGTGGAACCATTCAAGAAGATGAAAAATTAATGATAAATAATATTTTTGAATTTAATGACAAAATCGTTTCTGACATTGTTACACACCGGATGGATATGATTGCACTTCCTGTAGATGCAAGTTTACAGGAAACAGTAGAATTAGTAAATTTTGAGAAGTATACGAGATTTCCAGTTTATGAAGGTGATATAGATAATATTATTGGAATTTTCCACGTGAAGTATCTATTTCAATTTATGGATCAGGGGAATGAGAAGGCGTTCGACTTACGAAATTTAATCCGTAAACCATATTTCGTCCTGGAAACACAGAGTGTAGATACTTTATTTTCAGACATGAAGAAGAATAATGTCCATATTGCCATCGTTCTTGATGAATATGGGGGAACTGAAGGACTTGTTACGATTGAGGATGTCATTGAAGAGATTGTTGGAGAAATCTCTAGTGAGATGGATGGTCCTGAGGAGGACGAAGTCAAAAAAATCTCAGATAATAAATATTCTGCTGAAGGTATTACGAATTTAAGTAAACTCGAGAAAATGTTAAATGTAGATTTGCCTGTTGAAAATTATGATACACTGAACGGATTTTTAATAAGTGAGATTGGTTATATTCCTGCTATTGAAGAACGGCCTGTGGTCTATTATAAAAACCTTTTATTTGAGGTATCAGAGGTTTCGGAAAACCGAATTGAGAAGGTTATTATAACGATTCATGAAGTGGAATTTAACGACCGTTCTGATGAAACAAAAGAAGAAAAGGAAATTCTTATATAGATATTTATTCATATGGGGCTTAATAAAGTGAAAAGCCCCTATCTATAAATAATTATTATTTGAAACTTTATAGGGGTTCATTACGTAGAAAATGATTAAGAAAAATAGTTCAATTTATTTTCTTGTCATAACCATCACGTTATCGTTTGGAGGTTTTAAAATGGGGCTGGGAAGCTGAAAATCGGAGAACTAGCAGAAATAGCAAATGTGACAAAAAGAACGATAGACCATTATACGAATCTTGGTTTACTAGAAGCAGAACGTTCTGCTTCAAATTATCGTTATTACGACAAATCTGCTATTGAACGATTATGTTTCATTGAGCAATGTAAAAAGAACGGTTTGTCCCTAGATGAAATTAAGAAAAGGCTTTTAGAGAAGGATTCAGAAGAAATTGATGTACTCGAATTGAGATTGAAAATAAAGGGATTGGAAAAAGATGTAGCGGAAGTTTTAGCTCATATGGATAAAAAGGATTTGGAAAATATTGATTACGTCAAAAAGAATATTTCTCGTGAGAGTTTGTCCTTGATACAGACATTGCTTATATTACTTAATTAAGCGGCAAGTAATTGTCGGGTTACCATTTCAGTAAAATGGCTTTGACTTTATTTAGGAAACGCAAGTGAAATACAAAGTTATTTATCATTATAGGAGGTGTAGGTCTTACTCAAGTAAGACTGTTATTTGACAACGATTAACTTATTATTAATTGCATTATTGATTGCTTTAACGGCATTTTTCGTGGCAACGGAATTTGCTATTGTAAAGGTACGTGGTTCAAGAATTGATCAGCTTATAGGTGAAGGAAAAAAAGGGGCAATCTCTGCAAAAAAGGTAGTTTCACATTTAGATGAGTATTTATCTGCTTGTCAGCTGGGAATTACTGTTACTGCCCTAGGGTTAGGATGGTTAGGTGAACCGACTGTAGAGAAACTTTTGCATCCGGTTTTTGCCGCACTTCATTTAAATGAATCAGTTACACATATTTTATCATTTGGGATTGCTTTTGCCTTAGTTACCTTCTTACACGTAGTTGTAGGAGAACTTGCACCGAAAACAGCGGCGATTCAAAAAGCGGAGGCTGTTACGCTTTTATTTGCTGGCCCTATTATTTGGTTTTATAAATTGATGTACCCGTTCATCTGGTTATTAAACGGTTCTGCCCGTGTGGTCGTAGGAATCTTTGGTCTAAAACCAGCATCAGAACATGAAGCAGCCCATTCTGAAGAAGAACTGCGTATTTTATTGTCTGAAAGCTATAAAAGCGGGGAAATAAATAAAAATGAATTGAAGTATGTGAACAATATTTTTGAGTTTGATGAAAGAACGGCTAAAGAAATTATGGTTCCCCGTACAGAGATTGTAAGTATTTCAATTGATGATACATTCAGTGATGTGTTAAATATTATTAAGCAGGAAAACTATACCCGCTATCCGGTAGTAAGCGGTGATAAAGATAATGTTCTTGGCTTTATCAATGCGAAGGAATTATTAACTGCTAAAATTATGAAGAAGAACAGTGAGGATGACTTTAAAGTAGAGTCATTTATTTATCCAGTTATTCGTGTGATAGAAAGCATTCCGATTCATGATTTATTAGTAAAAATGCAAAAAGAAAGAATTCACATTGCTATTTTAATAGATGAGTATGGAGGAACATCTGGACTAGTTACTGTTGAAGATATCCTTGAAGAAATAGTTGGTGAAATTAGAGATGAATTTGATGAGGATGAAGTTCCTGAAATTCGTAAAGTAAAGGAAAATCATTTTATTTTAGATGGTAAACTTCTTATTGAGGACGTAAACAATTTATTAGGAACGAATTTATCTGATGAAGATATGGATACAATTGGAGGTTGGTTTTTAGCCCAAAACTTTGATGTACAAATGGGAACCGAAGTAGAAACGGAGGACTATTTATTCAAAGTACACGAAATTGATGGCCATCATATTCATTATTTGGAAGTGAAAAAGATATAAGAAGGTTCCGAAAAGCTCCTAACTACCTTCTGAAGTAAAATGGAAAAAAGAAGAATCTGGATTCAGATTCTTCTTTTTCGTACAATTTCCCCAATAATACACGAACATACATATCAATCAAATGTTTGATTAAATAGATGAAATCTAAAGCCTTTAGTCTTTGTTTCTGCTTTTTCTGTTTATAATATGCTTGAGGGGGGCATAGTTGGTAAATATTGATAAGTTTTTATCTTTTAGTTATGATGATAAATATGGAAATCTTGTATTAAGTATGAAAATAGGATGATGGGCGAATGAAAAGAGCAAGAATTATTTATAATCCAACTTCAGGGCGTGAGGCATTTCGAAAAAGTCTGCCTGATGTGCTGGAAACGCTCGAAAAAGCTGGATATGAAACATCAACTCATGCAACAACGGGTCCAGGGGATGCCATAAATGCTGCACGGATTGCGGTTGAGCGCCGTTATGATCTTGTAGTGGCAGCTGGAGGAGATGGAACTATCAATGAGGTTGTAAACGGGCTAGCGGAGCAGGAGTACCGCCCGAAGCTGGGAATCATTCCAGTGGGAACAACCAATGATTTTGCAAGGGCGTTGCATATCCCCCGTGATATTGTACCTGCCGCTGAGATTATTGCGAAGGGTGAAACCATCCCGGTTGATATTGGCCGTATGAACGATAAATATTTCATTAATATTGGCGGCGGCGGACGCTTAACAGAGCTTACTTATGATGTTCCAAGTAAATTAAAGACGATGCTTGGCCAGCTTGCCTATTATTTAAAGGGGATGGAAATGCTTCCATCCATTAAGGCAACACAAGTTAGTATTGAATATGATGGAAAACTATTTGAGGGCGAGGCAATGCTTTTTCTCGTCGGGTTAACAAATTCCGTCGGCGGCTTCGAAAAGTTGGCCCCTCATTCATCCATTAATGATGGATTGTTCTCTTTGCTTATTTTACAAAAAACAAATTTAGCTGACTTTATTCGAATTGCCACTCTGGCTCTTCGCGGAGAGCATATCAATGATCCGAAAGTGATTTATACGCAGGCAAATCGAATCAAGGTCTTATCGGAGGAAACGGTTCAATTAAATTTGGATGGCGAATATGGCGGTCTGCTGCCGGCAGAGTTCGTTAATCTGTATCGTCATTTAGAAGTATTTGTTCCGCTTGATCAAATCAGAGAAGAAGATCGGCCGACTGATTTGGTATAGATATAATTGAATCTCAAAGAAGCTCCTATTAGGAAGGGGCTTCTTTTTTGAGGAAAATAATATGCAAAGTATTAGGAAAAGAATTACATAAAGGGCTTGTGAGAAACTCTCCCTAGCCCTTTCGTATTTATATAGTATCGTTTTACTTTTATAAGAGAGTATTAATTTTTTATATCACTTTGCCTATTATTTTGCAGCTTTAGCAGCTTCAACAAAGGCTTTTACGTATCCGTAAGTATCTGCTAATGTAGCACCGCTGACAGCATCAACCATTTTTTCAGGAGTGGCTTCATTTGCTTTAAGTTCTTCTTCTAATTCAACAACTGTTTTTCCTGTTACATAATCTTCAATAGCGGCAATATTTTCGTTAATTGACACTGTTGAACCAGCTTTTTCAGCCATCATATTACTGTAAAACTCAGCATTATCCATTTTAGAAGCTAATACCGTCTGAGGATCCTTGTAGTTTTGACCAAAAGCACCTTCTGAGTTAGGAACGCCTTTAATATCTTCTCCGCTTAAAAATTGATATTCATCAATAGAAGCAGCAATGATTTTATCTCCATCCATTACAACCACTGTAGTTGCAAAAGATTTGTCTCCGTGTGGTGCATTGTTTACACGTCCAATTTTAAAATCAGCAGATATGGTTTCGGCTGGAGCAGTTTCCGCTGATTTTGCTTCTTTAGCAGTATCCTCTGCCGCCTTATCATTTGAACATCCAGTAAAAACTCCAACAAGACCTAAAGCTAATACGAATGGAAATAGTTTCTTCATAATGATCTCTCCTTTATTATATAATATTTGTGAATACTTACACAAAGATTATATAATTTTAATAGTTTTAAGCAATGGAGTTCTAAATGATGTTGATAATTGTACAAAGGTGTGCAAACAAAAAGTGATTGAAATTCATTAGAATGCTTACTATATCTGGGTATTTTAGGTGTTCACAGTTTTGTAAAAAATAATTGGTAATTAAGAGTTGTGATGAAGCTCACATAAGTTAAGCTTAATTTATTCAAGATTTCCTTATGCCTAGTGATTTGTGATACAATTTTGCTAGTCGTGTTGGCGTTAGTATATATGTAAAGGAAGAAATCCGATGAGTAAAATAATACCTGTTCAAAAGAACGAATACATAGATGTCATTTTTGAAGATCTAACCCATGACGGGGCGGGGGTAGCAAAGGTGGATGGCTACCCGTTGTTTGTCCCAAATGGACTGCCTGGTGAGAAGGCAAAAATTAAGGTAATAAAGGTGAACAAAGGTTACGGCTTTGGCCGACTAATGGAGATGTATGAAAAAAGTCCGGACCGAGTAGAGATTCCTAAAGAGGAACTGCATAAATATGGCGGCTGCCAGCTTGAGCATATCAGCTATGAAGGCCAATTGAAATACAAAGAAAACCAGGTCCGGCAGGTGCTCACTCGTATCGGTAAGCTTGAGGATGTGAAGGTTCACCCCATTTTAGGCATGGACAATCCATGGCATTACCGAAATAAAGCACAGGTGCCTGTCGGTGAAAAAGAGGGTAAGCTGATAGCCGGTTTTTTTAAGCCAAGAAGTCATGAAATTGTTGATACAAATGAAAGCCTAATTCAACTGCCAGAAATAAATGAGGCAGTGCAAGCGGTAAAAGAAATTTGTAATGAGCTAAAGATTCCTGCGTATAACGAGGAGTCACATAATGGTGTGCTTCGCCACATCATGGCACGCTATGGGAAGCGGACGGGAGAGCTTATGGTTGTCGTTGTAACGAAAACAACCGATATACCTCAAAAAAATAAGCTGGTTGAGGAAATCGTTGCTCGTCTGCCAAAGGTTAAGTCAATTGTGCACAATATTAATTCCAAGCGGACAAATGTAATCCTTGGAGAGAAAACAAAGGTGCTTTGGGGAAATGAAGTCATCTACGACTATATTGGCGATGTGAAATTTGCCATTTCCGCTTTGTCCTTTTATCAAGTAAATCCTGATCAGACAAAGGTACTTTATAACAAAGCCTTGGAATATGCAGATTTAAGCGGAGAAGAAACGGTTATTGATGCCTATTGCGGCATCGGTACCATTTCATTATTTTTAGCTCAAAAGGCAAAGAAGGTATTCGGAGTAGAAGTTGTTCCTGAAGCGATTGAAGACGCAAAGCGGAATGCTGAGTTAAATAACATCACAAATGCGGAGTTTGTTGCTGGGGAAGCGGAAGTGGTCATCCCAAAGTGGTATCGTGAAGGGAATGCCGCTGATATCCTGGTCGTTGATCCGCCAAGAAAAGGGTGTGATGAAGTATTTCTGCAAACCATTATTGAAATGAAACCGAAAAAGGTAGTTTATGTCTCCTGTAACCCAGCAACACTTGCACGTGATTTAAGGATTTTAGAAGATGGTGGATACAAGACAATAGAAGTTCAACCGGTGGATATGTTTCCTCAAACGACGCATGTGGAAGCTGTTGCAAAGTTAATATTGAATGTGACTGAAAAATAGAAATCCTACACGTTAAAATAAACTTTTTCCACAATTCATCCACAGTTGGAATAAACATTTTCAAAAAATCGGGACAAAAATCCGATTTAAGCCCGACTTATCAACAATCATGGGAAAATGCTCGATGAAAAACTTTATTTTAACTCGATAAAATACGTGAAAAAAAGCGTGAAAAAAGCCCGAAAAACCGATGATTTTTGAAGAGAAAATGAGGGAAAAGCGGGAAAAAAGGAAAGACTTTATTTTAACAGCGAACGAAGGAATGCGGGTTTGAGCGGGGTGAAAATGTAGGGGGAATTTTTTAACTGCACATGAAATAGATAGAAGCGCATTCTAACTTTAGTTTGGATTGTTAATACAAAGGGGTACCCAAGTGAATGTTTATTCATTGGATACCCCTTTATCTTTATTTAAAACACTTTCGTAGTCCAATCTTCACAATTCCAAATATCGGTCGCAATTTCACGATAGAAATCAGGTTCGTGGGATACCATCAAGATACTTCCGCGATATGCCTTTAAAGCACGTTTCAGTTCTTCCTTTGCGTCAACATCCAAGTGATTGGTAGGTTCGTCTAGAATTAATAAATTCGTTTCTGTGTTAATAATTTTACACAATCGAACTTTGGCCTTTTCGCCACCAGAAAGGACTTGGATTTTACTTTCAATATGTTTCGTTGTTAATCCACATTTTGCAAGAGCAGCCCGGACTTCAGCCTGATTCATACTTGGAAACTCGCTCCAAATCTCCTCAATACAAGTGTTGTTGTTTTCCTGTTTAACTTCCTGCTCAAAGTAACCGATATATTGATACTCACCACGTTCCACTTTACCCGAAATTGGATTAATCAACCCAAGAATACTTTTTAAAAGAGTAGACTTACCAATACCATTTGCACCTACGAATGCAATTTTTTGTCCGCGTTCCATTTTCAAATTCAGAGGGCGAGAAAGTGGTTCATTGTAACCAATAACAAGATCTTCCGTTTCGAAAATCCAACGACTAGATGCACGAGCTTCTTTGAAATTAAACTCTGGTTTCGGCTTCTCTTTCGCCAATTCAATAATTTCCATTTTGTCGAGCTTCTTTTGACGAGACATTGCCATATTACGAGTCGCAACACTCGCCTTGTTACGAGCGACGAAATCTTTCAAATCAGCAATTTCTTGTTGTTGACGCTTGTAAGCAGACTCTAGCTGTTGCTTCTTCATTTCATGAATTTTTAAGAAGTTATCATAATCACCAGCATAGCGATTTAACTCTTGGTTTTCCATGTGATAGATTAAGTTAACAACATTATTCAAGAATGGAATATCATGTGAAATCAAGATAAATGCATTCTCATATTCCTGTAAATAGCGCTTCAACCATTCGATATGCTGTTCATCCAAATAGTTTGTAGGCTCGTCTAGTAATAGAATTTCAGGCTTTTCTAGCAACAATTTAGCTAGTAAAACTTTCGTACGTTGTCCACCGCTAAGATCATCTACATCTCGATCGAGTCCAACATCGTCTAATCCTAGACCACGAGCAACTTCCTCAACTTTTGAATTAATTTGATAGAAATCATTACTATCTAATGTTTCTTGCAGCTCTCCAACTTCTGCAAGTAATGCATCGATATCAGCACCTTCATCACCCATTTTTGCATAAAGTTCATTGATTTCTGCTTCAGCATCAAAAAGATATTGAAAAGCCGTACTTAAAGCTTCACGCATCGTAGTACCTTTTTGAAGGACCGCATGCTGATCTAGATAGCCAACACGAACTTTTCGTGACCACTCAACTTTCCCTTCGTCGGGTTGCAACTTCCCAGTAACAATATTCATAAAAGTAGACTTACCCTCACCATTTGCCCCAACTAGTCCAACGTGCTCTCCTTTTAAAAGTCGAAAAGACACATTATTAAAAATCGCACGATCACCGAAACCGTGACTTAAATCTTTTACGTTTAATACGCTCATTTTTTTAACTCCTTATCTAATATCACATGTGGATATCTTACTAGATTTTGACCGCTTTTTCTATCTCGAAGTTACTTTTGTGAGAAATTGTAATATTATACTTTTACTGGTTACCTAATTAAGGACAAGACTTCCCTTTTAAATGGGATATTTTTGATGGTGGACTTTAAGTAACAAGGTAAATTTACTAACATCTTATTGTGTTGCCATATACACTCTGCACATGTGGAATGCTGCTCACTGCTTATTAGGAAAGATAAATAGGGGATGTAATAGATAATAAGAGTCTTTTCTAGATGGAAAGGCTCTTTAATAATGATGTAATACTTTGACCCTGATTAGGCAAACTAAGGATTGTGTTCAAATGGTTCACAATGATACTGAATTTTGGAGGAAAGCCTAATATGAGCTATTTTGGAAATGTAAATACAATAAAATATGAGGGCCCAGATACAAAAAACCCTTATGCATTTAAGTATTATAACCCAGAGGAAACGATCAATGGTAAATCAATGGAAGAGCTCATGCGCTTTGCTGTGTCTTATTGGCATACATTCACAGCGGGAGGCACTGATCCTTTTGGAGAAGCGACAATGATAAGATCTTATAACCAATTAACAGGAATGGACCTAGCAAAAGCGCGGTTAGAGGCATCGTTTGAGTTTTTCGAGAAAATGGACGTGCCATTCTTTTGCTTCCATGACTATGACATTGCACCGGAATCAGATTCTTTAACAGAAACATTTAAGAATTTAGATGAAATTGTTGCAATGATTAAAGATTATCTAACAACCAGCAAAACCAAGTTGCTTTGGAATACGGCAAACATGTTCTCTCATCCACGTTGGTTGAGCGGTGCAGCCACATCTCCAAACGCTGATGTTTTTGCTTATGCAGCTGCGAAGGTCAAAAAGGGTCTTGAGGTAGCAAAGGAACTAGGAGCACAAAATTATGTGTTCTGGGGCGGTCGTGAAGGGTATGAAACCTTGCTAAATACAAATATGAAGCTTGAGCTTGATAACCTGGCGCGCTTTTTCCACATGGCAGTAGATTATGCAAAAGAAATCGGCTTTAATGGCCAGTTCTTAATTGAACCAAAGCCTAAGGAGCCGACAAAACATCAATATGATTTTGATGTTGCAACAGGTATTGGGTTCTTAAAAACTTATGGATTAGATGATAAATTTAAATTTAATATTGAAGCTAACCACGCCATATTGGCAGGACATACGTTTGAGCATGAACTACACGTGGCCCGCATTCATGGAATGCTTGGTTCAGTTGATGCGAACCAAGGTGATCCGCTGCTTGGATGGGATACGGATGAATTTCCAACAGACTTATATTCTACGACGCTTGGAATGTATGAAATCTTAAAAAATGATGGCCTTGGTTCAGGTGGTTTAAACTTTGATGCTAAAGTACGGAGAGGTTCCTTTGATCCAGAAGATTTATTCTTGGCTCACATTGCCGGTATGGACAGCTTTGCCATAGGAGCGAGAGTTGCTCAAAAACTAATCGAAGATAAAGTATTAGATAACTTTATTGCCGAACGTTATAGCAGCTATAAGGAGGGAATCGGTCTTGATATTGTAGAAGGAAGAACGGACTTCCATAAACTTTCAGAGCATGCATTAAAATTAGATAAGATTGAAAATAAATCTGGCAGACAAGAGAACCTAAGAGCTATATTGAATCAATACTTAATAGATGCGTATCGCGGATAAAAACAAAAATGCTGGAATGCTTAAATGTCATCCAGCATTTTTTATATTCTCTTGTTACTATGTTGACCCTTGATTTGTTATTCATTTAGATAAACAAGCAGTTATAATTTATTCTTCTCATCTGGATAAGGATTAATGGTTTGAATGGTTCCATCTTCGTTATAAGTTAGTTCTGTAAATTTTACACTGCGTTTATGGTCAACTCCTCCGGATAAGGAGCTGTCATGATAGAATAAATACCATTTGTCCTCAAATTGAACAATGGAATGATGGTTTGTCCAGCCGATAACAGGTTCTAAAATTTTGCCTTTGTAAACAAATGGTCCTGTTGGACTTTTCCCTACTGCATAGACAATGAAATGGGTTGATCCAGTGGAATAAGAAAGGTAATACTCTCCATTATATTTATGAAGCCAAGCAGCCTCAAAAAAACGTCTGTCCTCATCGCCGGCAAGGAGCGGATTGCCATTCTCATCTACAATGGAAATTTCCTTAGGTTTATCTTTAAATGTAAGCATATCGTCATTTAATTCAGCTACTAGTGGCCCTAGAGCAGGACCTGTTGCAGCAGGCCCCTCTGCATCAGAAACAAACGTACCCGTTTGCCATTTTTCCAATTGACCTCCCCAAAGTCCTCCAAAATACATATAAGCTTTTCCGTCATCATCAATAAATACGGCAGGATCAATACTATAGCTTCCCGGAATGTAATTTTCCTCCGGCTTAAAAGGACCAGCTGGACTTGTGCTTGTTGCTACACCAATTCGGAAAATACCATCATGATCCCTAGCCGGGAAATATAGGTAGTACTTATTATTTTTATAGGCACAGTCTGGAGCCCACATTTGGCTGCTTGCCCAAGGAACATCTCTGACATGAAGGACTTCCCCATGGTCTATACATGGAGAGTTAAAATTTTCAATGGATAAAACATGGTAATCTTCCATTTTATATTGGTCGCCATTATCATTTGAGGGTTCATCATGTTCAAGGTCATGGGAAGGATAAATATAAAGTTTTCCTTCAAATACATGTGCGGAAGGATCTGCTGTATATATATGTTCAACTAAAGGTTCGTTCGGTTTTACGATTTTAGTCATTCATTGTTTCTCCTTTAAACCAAGTATTTAATGCCTAGTATCAACATTGCTTTTCTAAAGTATTATGTTCTACTTTTAAGGATGCTATGTTAGAAATTATTGGACGTCAAATGACAATGGAATATCCGTGGCGTTCCCTCTGCATTTGTTTTAAACGAATCCTGAATTTTAGTTTTATATAACATCCTTTATTAAATGGCTCTACCCTGAAATAACTGTGGATAACTTTTATTTCATGACCATACAGCAACCTTTCAGCATAGCTGAAAGGCGTGTGAAATGTTCATTTCACACGAATGAGTCAAAAATCTGGTTTATCAACATAGTACTTTAACATAGCCATTAAATAAATAATAAAGCGCCTTCATTAGACAAAAAAGTTCAAAAATAACCTATTGATTAATTGCTTAAAATTGGTTATCTTTTAGTTAGTTGGTTGAAACAACAAACTAACTTTAGCGGTTAATTAGCACTATTGATATAAATTAGATGAAAAAGAACACAGCAGAATGGTTGCTGAACTAAGATCAAGAGGGTGATAGTTATGACAAAAATTCAAAATCCAGTCTTAAGAGGTTTTAATCCTGATCCAAGTATGTGCCGAGCAGGGGATGATTACTATATTGCTGTTTCTACCTTCGAGTGGTTTCCAGGCGTATTAATTCATCACTCTAAGGATTTGGTGAATTGGCAGCTTGTTGCACGTCCATTAAATCGTGTATCACAATTGGATATGAAGGGAAATCCAAATTCGGGCGGAATTTGGGCTCCTGACTTAAGCTATGCAGATGGAAAGTTTTGGCTCATCTATACAGATGTAAAAGTAACTGATGGTGCCTGGAAGGACTGTCATAACTATTTAGTTACCTGCGATACAGTGGACGGGGAATGGAGCGAACCGATTCGTTTGAATGGCTCCGGGTTCGATGCATCTTTATTCCATGACCACGATGGAAGAAAATATTTAGTGAATATGCTGTGGGATCCAAGAAGCTATAATCATCCATTTGCTGGAATTGTCATGCAGGAGTATTCACATGAAGAAAAACGTTTAATCGGTAAACCAAAAGTAATTTTTGAAGGGACAGATATTAAACTAACCGAAGCACCACACTTATATCATATTGATGATTACTATTATTTACTGACAGCAGAGGGCGGTACTAAATACGAACATGCCTCTACTTTAGCAAGATCCAAAAATATTGAAGGTCCATATGAGCTTCATCCAGATAATCCGATTCTCTCATCATGGCATGATCCAAGAAATCCATTGCAGAAATGCGGGCATGCTTCCATTGTTCACACACATACGGATGAATGGTATATCGCTCATTTAACAGGCAGACCGCTGCCAACCGAAGGAGAACCTGTCCGCGTTGCTAGAGGATATTGTCCGTTAGGAAGAGAAACAGCTATCCAAAAGTTAGAATGGAGAGACGGCTGGCCATATGTAGTAGGCGGGAAAGAAGGGTCACTAGAGGTAGAAGGACCGCAAATGGAAGAAGTGAAATGGGAACGTAACTATGAAGAAGTCGATCATTTTGACAATGATACTTTGAATATTCACTTCCAGTCTTTAAGAATTCCATTAACAGAAGATATGATGTCCTTAACAGCGAAACCAGGAAATGTACGTCTTTTTGGTAAAGAGTCCCTAACTTCAACTTTTACGCAGGCATTAGTTGCAAGACGCTGGCAGTCGTTTCATTTTGATGCAGGTACAAGTGTTTCTTTTGAACCGGATACATTCCAACAAGCTGCAGGTTTAGTATGCTATTATAATACGGAGAATTGGACATCCATCCAAGTAACGTGGAATGAAGAGAAAGGACGGATTATTGATATCGTCCGTTGTGATAATTTTGCTTTCTCCCATCCTATTCAAGGTTCAGAGATTCAAGTTCCAGAATCTGTTGAATATGTACATTTTAAAGTAAAGGTTCGGGAACATATTTATAAATTCTATTACTCTTTTGATCAGGAAACATGGCATGAAATCCCTGTCGCCTTCCATTCTTATAAACTATCAGATGATTATATTCGCGGCGGCGGCTTCTTTACAGGGGCCTTTGTCGGAATCCATTGTCAAGATGTAAGCGGTATGGACAAGCCAGCTGACTTTGACTATTTTATGTATAAGGAATTGTAGACATCCATTCTTGTCTATTAAAAATCACTAGTTTGATTTTGTATGTAATTAAAAAGGTGAAACCTTACCATCAAGATAAGGTTTCACCTTTTTGTGATTCTAGAGTATTGTGACGGGGTTACGGCTGTGTACTTTTTAAATACTTTGCTAAAGTAATTTAAATCATTAAATCCGACCAAATGGGCAATATCGGTAATGGATATATTACCTCTTCGCAAATAAAGTTTTGCTTCGTCTACTCTTTTTTGATTAATAAATTCACTTATATTTATTTCTGTTTCTTCTTTAAACTTTCGAGAAAGGTAGGAGGGGTTAATATGTATTTCTCCTGCAATTCGATTGAGTGTTAAGTGATTACCTAAATTTAGCATAATATAATCTACCGCCTTTTTCACAATAGGGCTATAACGACCGGTAGCGTATGTATTTACAAGGTCACAATATTCATTGAGCATTAAGATGACTAACTTATTCAAGTTTGGAATATTGGCGGTTCTTTCGATTAATATAGCAAATCGTTCTGATATGGTGTGAAGATAGACAGGGTGGACACCGCCTTTTTCGGCAGCCATTCTACATAAGGTATTCAAAACAAACCCCATATTTTTAGACGATCGAATGGGGCTTTCAGGAATGCGGTCAGAAAACTCGATAATTCCTGATATCGTTCGAATCAGATGATTGACTGCTGCTTTATCGCCACTTGCGATAGCATCCATAAGCTCGTTCTGATTTTTATATCTTCTTTCGATGATATCTTTGTTTTCCTCAATACTTACTTTTAAGTGGTCCTGGTTTAATAATGGGAGTAATGTTTCGGAGGAAACAAGCTCAGAGCTGATATAGGTATGACCGCACAAATTGACAAGTAATTCTCCCAAATGCTTGTATTCGAGCTCACTTAAAACAGGCAGGGATTGATAGAATTGCTCCAATTGCTTACGCTCTCCTACAGGCAGGTTATTTCTTGAAATTATATCCTTTATCCGATCAATAATTGACATACTTGAAATAAATGGCCCCAGGACCACGCTGCCAAAAAAGGATGCATTTTTCCAAATACCAGCAGCCATATAGTCAAGACCATATATATTGATATAGTGAAAATAATAATTGGATGGCTTTGCGCTGAGTACCTGATTTATATGCTTATACTCATTTTCCAGATTATCTAACAAGGGAGGGAGAGGATGACTAATCAATTGAAATAGGACTTTTCCATCTCTGTCAATGAATCTTGCATCCATTTTGGTCGTAGAGCTTAACATTTGGATTATTTTTATTCCATCCTGTTCATTCCATTTTTCCACAAAAGAACCCCCGATCTCTTCTCTTTTACATTACATATTAAAATAAGGCTTTGTTAAAATACTATGTTGATGAGCAAGATTTTTGATTCATTCGTGTGAAATGTTCATTTCACACGCCTTTCAGCATAGCTTAAATGAGTCAAAAATCAACAATGTTATTTAACAAAGCATAAAATAAAAAAAGACAATATATTTACTAATATAGTAAAAAAATTACGTATAGAGCCCAAAAGGTTTTATTATAATGAGGATAAATTAAAGCCCTTTCAAAAAGGGGCTTTAAAGAAAATAGCGCCCTTTGGGTAATTTGGATAATTTTTCTCAAAAAAGAGAAAACTCAAATGGGTAAGTATGAAAGTATATATCTGCATTATTAATTGAAGTATTTCACTTAACATGAACGGAGGAAGTAAGATGTTATATCCAATAGCAACAGAAAGTCGTGTCGTTGTCGATTTAAGTGGGATTTGGAAATTTATGGTTGATAAAGAAATGGAGCCGATTGAAGCATCACAGCCGCTTCCAACAAATGAAGTGATTGCTGTTCCTGCATCATTTAATGATCAGACAGTCATGAAAGAAATCCGCGAACACAGTGGTTATATTTGGTATGAAAAGGAATTTAAGATTGCGAAAGCATTACATAATGAAAGATTGGTACTAAGATTTGGGTCCGCGACTCATGAAGCATGGGTTTATTTAAATGGCAAGGAAATTACGTATCATAAAGGCGGATTTACTCCGTTTGAAGTCGAAATTAATGATTATATTGTAGAGGGTGCCAACCGTTTAACCGTCCGTTTGAGCAATCTACTAGATCATTCCACACTGCCAGTCGGTAATTATAGTGAAAAGAAGGATGAGAATGGGCGCCTTATTCGTAAAGTAGATGAAAACTTTGACTTCTTTAACTATGCAGGCTTGCATCGTCCAGTTAAAATTTATACGACTCCACGCGAGTATATTGAAGATATTGTCATCGTCCCTAATGTAGATGTAGCTGCAAAAAAGGCGGATGTACAAATCTCTGTCAAAACAGCAGGAGCTTTTGATGAAGTAAGAGTAACGGTTTTTGATGAAGAGGGCCAGCAAGTAGCTCAAGTTTCAGGAAATGAATCTAACATTTCTATTGAAAATGTGCAGTTATGGCAGCCATTGAATGCCTACCTATACACGGCAAGAGTGGAAGGCATAAAAGGCGGAGAAACGGTTGATGTGTATGAAGAGTTATTTGGTGTCCGCAAGGTTGAAGTAAAGAGCGGTAAGTTCTTGATTAACGGTGAACCATTCTATTTCAAAGGCTTTGGCAAGCATGAAGATACGTATGTAAATGGCCGTGGCTTAAATGAAGCCTATAATGTGCTTGATATTAATTTGATGAAACAAATGGGTGCGAACTCATTCCGTACATCCCATTATCCATATTCTGAAGAAATGATGCGCTTATGTGATCGTGAAGGAATTGTCGTAATTGATGAAACACCAGCAGTAGGACTGATGCTATCCTTCACATTTGACGTGTCTATTTTAGAAAAAGGCGATGATTTCGAAGATGATACGTGGAAGGATATCAAGACAGCTGAGGCACATGAGCAAGTGATTCGTGAATTAATTGACCGTGATAAGAACCACGCCTGTGTCGTGATGTGGTCAATTGCCAATGAGGCAGCAACGTATTCAAAAGGCTCCTATGAGTATTTTGAGCCGTTATTTAAGCTAGCCCGCGAATTGGATCCGCAAAAGCGTCCATGCACATATGTTGGAATTATGATGGCAACGCCAAAGGCTGACAAATGTACGGACTTGGTGGATGTGATTGCTCTAAATCGTTACTATGGCTGGTATGTGCAAAACGGTGATTTAAAAACAGCCGAAGAAAAGACTCGACAAGAGCTTCTAGAGTGGCAGGAAAAATATCCGGATAAGCCAATTATGTATACAGAATATGGAGCTGATACGGTCGCTGGTTTCCATAGTGCATACGGCGAGCCATTCTCGGAAGAATATCAAGAAGATTACTATCGTATGAATAGTAAAGTATTTGATGAAATCCCTAACTTTGTTGGAGAACAATTATGGAACTTTGCGGATTTCCAAACGAAATTCGGAATCATGCGTGTTCAAGGGAATAAAAAAGGTATCTTCACCCGAGAAAGAGAACCGAAAATGGTCGTACGCTACTTAAGTAACCGTTGGAATAATATCCCGAACCTAGGGTATAAAAAATAATAACAAACTTTAAGCAGTTCAATTCCTTTATAATTGGGCTGCTTATTTTTTCACATACTTACGTCTAAAACGAACCATTAGTAAATGATTACCTATATTTAAAAGCTAATCGAAATAGATGAAATAAACATTGGATAGCCTATAAATTTGCGTTTGAATGATAATGCTAATACCCATGAGGAATATGACTGGGGTAGCTGTTGAATGATAAAAAGCATGATGAAACTTACTAAGGAGGAAAACTCATGTTTAAGGAAGAGTATGAAGAACTGTTAAAGAAATCAGTTCAGGTGGCACCAGACTGGTTAAAGAAAGATGTCGAAAGCATTGTAAGTAAGGAAGCTAATGCTGGTCTTAGTTATCTAATCTCAGAATTGCATCACACCTATACATTTAGCATCAGACATATCTTATCGGCAAAGCATCTATCTAGTGAGTGGTCACAGGTTTCGAGAGAACGATTGAACTTTATTGATAATAACATTGATATTATTGTTGCGCTGTACTATGAAATAAAGAATAAATTCCAATATGAGTCAAAAGAAGTCTAAAAAAAGAAAAAAAGCTGCGAAAATGCAGCTTTTTTAATGTGCGTTTGTAGGAGATTTACCTGTGATTAGTATGATGAGATAAGGTTTATGCACCCCACAATAAACCCGTACAATTTCCCTCACCGTCTTTATTTAGATTACCAGCTTAATTAATTCGTCTTTAGCTGTGACCTTCCCATCCTTAATTGGAACCACATTTTCATATTGATTCGTATTTGTAATCACTACAGGAGTTGTTACATCATAGCCTGCAGCTTTTATCTGTTTAATATCAAATTCAATGAGCAAGTCTCCCTTTTTAACTCTATCCCATTGTTTTACATGAGATTGAAAGAATTCTCCTTTTAAATTAACAGTATCAATACCGATATAGATTAAGATTTCAGCCCCATCTGATGAAGTGACTCCAATGGCATGTTCCGTTGGAAAGATAGAGGTGACCTCGCCATCAACAGGGGAAACGATTTCTCCCTTTGTTGGTTCAATCGCAATTCCTTTCCCGACCGTTTCCGTTGAAAATAAAGGATCGGGAATTGAGCTTAATGGAACCAATTCTCCACTTAATGGACTTAAAATGGTTTCTGTTTTTACATCACCTAATACAAAATCCTTGATTGTATTTTTAGCGGCAGCATGGTTATTACTTTCATATCCAAATACGATGGTTAGAACCATTGTAATCACTAAAGCGATTAATGTACCAATTAAGAATTGCCCCATTGGTGTAAATACAGGAATGGATAATATACTTGGCAAAGCAAATCCTGTCCCTGTTACGCCAAGGGCTCCATTAATCGCACCACCGATTGCCCCGGCAATGGCAACATAAAGCATAGTTCGTTTGTAAGGGACTAAAATACCATATGTGATGATTTCAGTTGTTCCTGCTAATGCACTAGGGAGTAGTCCGGACCCAGCGAGTGTTCTTAAGTTCTTATCTTTCGTTTTAAAGAAAACACCTAGGCCTAATCCGATTTGAGCAAAAGGTGCTGCAGCGATGACCCCAAGAATGGGATCAAAACCAGTCGCAGCAAGATTCGCTATGATGATTGGAATAACAGCCCAGTGGAGCCCCATAATAGTAAGAAATGACCAGGCAGCTCCCAGTACGGCCCCAGTTAACAGTCCACTCTTTGAACTTAAAAATTGAATAACGATAGATAATGCTTCTCCAATATAAGTACCAAATGGTCCGAAAATTAGAATGGTTAAAGGAACAATAATGAGTAATGAAATCATTGGATTCAAAAACATTTGTAATTCTTTATGAATCACTTTTTTCAAAAACTTATCTAATAGTGCGTAAATAGAAACAGCAATTAAGATAGGAAAAACCGTTGAAGAATAGCTTGCGAGTATGACAGGAATTCCCAGGAAAGATACATCTTGTGCACCTTGGGTAACTAAATTAGTATAATTGGGTTCTAAAAGTGCGGCTCCTATGGCTCCGCCTACAAATCCACTAGCCCCCAGCTTGTTAGCCATTGTTATTCCAAGGAAGATGGGGAAAAAGTAAAAAATAGCATGTCCTGCTGCTGCAAGAATCAGATAAGTTGCGCTTTCGGGATCAATCCAGCCTAATGTTTTTAAAAGAGATAGTAAGGCTGTAATTAATGCGGAACCAGCTAGTACTCCTAATATTGGAGCGAAGCTTCCACTTATGGCACCTAAAATTTTATTCATGACCGTTTCTTTCTGCTCCGCCGAACTATTATTCAAGGTCTTCTTTGCTTCCATTTTGATTCTCCTTCTTGAAGGTTTCTTTAGAAAACGCATTTTTGTTAATTAGACAACGTTTTCTAGTTAGTTTTTTCTTTTTCAAGTAAAATCATTCTCCTATTGTATACTAGTATACAAGATTATTATTTTCTTTGTCCATACGTTGCTTACCTCTCCCTAAATACTGTAAACCTTTTCATCATCTCTATAATGCACCTTCAAATCCATTAAAAAATTTTCCTTTATATAAGAAATTTAAAATTCTTTTCATCTAGGAACCTATCCCTTTATTAAACTTTTGAACAAATTGTTAACGATTTCATTTTTTTATTGCATAAGCTTAATTCGCATGCTAGTATACAAGTATACTAGGAACGAAGGAGGTAACAAATCCTAAGACAACTTTTTGTTGAATAGGAAAGCCTTTATTAAGATAACACTAAAAAAAGAAATGGTATTCAGGTATTATTTATAGTTCATTTTTATTCATTAGTAAACTTTTTCTTGCTCCACTTCTCATTTTCTATTGAAAATGAAACCGCTTTAATCTTGTTAAATTATAAATCCTAGAGGTGAAAATGATGCGAAAATTTGGCATGAAAGACAAACTTGGCTACTTGTTTGGTGATCTTGGGAACGATTTCTTCTTTATCCTTGTAATGGCGTTTCTAATGGTATTTTATACAGACATTTTTCATCTTAATCCTGCAGCAGTCGGTTTACTATTTATGGTTGCTCGTGTGTGGGATGCCTTTGCTGATATGGCGTGGGGCCGTTTCATTGATACAAGAAGTTCTGGTAAAAACGGTAAATTTAGACCGTGGATTTTAAGAATGTCTTTCCCATTAGTTATCACAGGTGTTCTAATGTTTGTCTATATTCCTGGAATGTCTGATGGATTTTATTTAGCCTATGCTTACGTAACGTATATTCTTTGGGGAACATTATATAGTACAGTTAACATTCCTTATGGGTCTATGGCATCTGTTATCACAGCTGATCCGGTAGAGCGTACTGCCTTATCATCTTGGAGAACAATTGGGGCGCAAATGGCTGGATTAATTATAAATGTAGTTGGGCCAATCCTTCTATTTGTAGACAACAAGGCGATTCCAAGTCGCTTTTTACTAGGAGCAATTATTTTTGGTATTCTAGCCATTGCTAGTTACTTGGCTTGCTATAAATTATCTGTTGAACGTATTGTAGTTGATAATACAGATAAGCCAAAAGCAAAAAAAGGCGGAACAATAAAAGGTCTGGCCAAAAACAAGCCGTTAATTTGGTTCCTTATCGCCTCTTTAGCTTTCATGGTTGTCTTTATGTTAATTGGTACAGTAAATGTTTACTTGTTCAAGGATTACTTTGGAAGTGCTAAATCACTAAGTATGGTAGGTTTATTACAATCTGTGGCGGTATTTGTAATGGCGCCATTTATTCAGAAATTAGTTAAAAAGTTCGGTAAAAAAGAAGTAGCATCTGCAGGCATATTATTAGCTGCTCTAGTTTATGGGGTTCTATATTTACTGCCTGACTTAAATGCATCATCATTTATCACTATCCTAACGATTGCTATGCTTGGTTACGGTACTTTCAATCTAGTGATTTGGGCATTCGTTACAGATGTTATTGATTATCATGAATATTTAACTGGATTACGTGAAGATGGAACGGTGTATGCCATTTATTCAATGGCACGTAAACTGGGTCAAGCTGTAGCCGGCGGTGTCGGTGGTGCAGCGATTGCAGCTGTAGGTTACAATTCTGAACTTGCAAAGCAAACAGCTGAAACTCTTAGCGGAATTCATATGCTTGGTACTTTAGTGCCAGCAATCGTTCTTGGTGCTGTTTTCTTAATCATTTTATTCCTTTATCCTTTAAACAAAAAACGTACAGAGCAGCTTGCTCTTGATTTAGCTCAAAACAGAAACGAAACGAAGCCGTCTTCTAACCAGCCAGCTTAAGTAAATTAATCAAATACCGTAAAAAAGAAGATAGTTAATATTTGGTTAACTATCTTCTTGTTGTTGTATTGAACGAAAGCAGATGCCCGTGATATGATGGTTAATAAATGGTTTTGAAATAGGGAGTGTAACATGATGATTAACGTATCGCCTAAGCTTCCTGGAGAAAATAATAAAGAATATGCATATAGAGTGATAAAAGAATCAATCATGTCTTTAGAATTAGAACCCGGACAGGCAATTAGTGAAATCGAATTGGCAGAAGCATTAAGCTTATCCCGTACGCCCATTCGAGAAGTGTTAGCAAAGCTGCGGGAAGAACATTTAGTAGAAGTCATCCCGCAGGTGGGTACTTATATTTCAAAAATTAAACCACAACTTATAAAAGAAGCTTCTTTTATGAGATATATTTTGGAAAAAGAGGTTCTAAAGCTAGCTTGTGAATCTTTTTCCAAAATAGATATGTATGATTTAAAGAAAAATGTAGCTCTCCAAGAGGAATTAATTGGTCAAAAAGGCAAAGAACGTGATTTCCATATACTTGACAAGGAATTCCATCATATCATCTTTAAGGGGAACAAAAAGGAACACATCTGGGAAGCGATTATTCGAATTAGTACTCATTATAATCGCATGAGGCTGCTATCAGAGATTCGCCATAGCTTTGATGAAGCCATCCAGCAGCATATGAAAATTGTTGAGATTCTTGAACAGAAAAATTGTGACGAAGTAGAAGATATAGTAAGACTGCATATAATTGAACCAACCAAGCTATGGGATGATCTATATAAAGAGGATAGTCCTTATATTAATTATTTTGAATATCTTGAAGGAAAGCCAGTATTCTTATAGAATGCTGGCTTTTTTCTTATATATGTCCTTTTTAATATTTCGATATATACTAGTGGATCTTTGACTCATCTAAGCGATATGGTTATGAAATGGGAGGAGAAAACGAGTTTTCTCCTCCCATTTCATAACCATATCGCAACCTTTCAGTGGAGCTGAAAGGCGTATGAAAAGGAATTTTCACACGGATGAGTCAAATATCTAGAGGAAGAACCATGTTTATTACCCGTACATGATAGAAAAAATTCCTATGTCGATTTAATAAGTGAGATATATAACAAGAAAAAATATGTCTATTTTATAAAATATATCGTTATGACTTGTAATCTTTCTATATGCATGCTAGTATACAAGTATACAAGGGATAAATAAATCACAATGTTAAGAAGTGCTAGTAAGTATATTTTTAGTTATTAAATAAAAACTAACGTACGGAAAGTTTTGTGACTAAGGCACTGGTGAGGGATGTTCTTTTTACCAAAAAAACAGAAGAGGTGATTGTCATGTTGCAAAAACATGAAATTCTTAGCGAAATACACAAAGGTTATTTAGTAGCGGTTATCCGCGGGAAAAATAAAGAAGATGCAGTTGAAATCTCAAAGCAAGCATTTCAAGGAGGAATTCGTTCCCTGGAGGTCACCTTCTCTACGCCTGGTGCAGAAGATGCCATTGCTGAGTTAGTCCAAACGGGTGATCCTAATATGGTGGTTGGCGCTGGAACTGTACTCGATGCTGAAACAGCGAGAATTGCAATTATGAAGGGTGCCCGTTATGTAGTAAGTCCGCACTTTAGCAGTGAAATTGCAACGGTGTGTAATCGTTATGCCATTCCTTATTTACCTGGATGCGGCTCCGTAACAGAAATTATGCAAGCATTAGAATCCGGGGTCGATGTGGTCAAGCTATTCCCTGGCAGCTTAATGGGGCCAGGATTTATTAAAGATGTGAAAGGCCCGATTCCGCATGTAGAAGTTATGCCTTCTGGCGGAGTTAGTATTGATAATATTGATAAATGGGTAAATAACGGTGCATTTGCTGTAGGTATTGGAAGTGCCTTAACGAAAGGTGTTGCGAATGGTGATTATAGTTCTGTCCAACAGGTAGCTCGTCAATTCGCAGATAAACTTGCATCTGTAAGGGCGGAATAAATTATGAAGAAGGTTGTCACGTTAGGAGAAATTATGCTTCGACTTTCTGCTCCCAATTATCAAAAAATTGTTCAAACACAATCCTTTGATGCGGTTTATGGAGGCGGCGAAGCCAATGTAGCGATTTCGTTAGCGAAATTTGGTCTTGACAGTTCTTTTGTTACGAAAGTGCCGGATAACGCGATTGGTACAAGTGCGATTCAGCAATTAAATCGTTTTGGTGTCAAAACTGATCACGTCATCCGCGGAGGAGAACGTCTAGGAATCTACTTTTTTGAAAAGGGCTTTTCCATTCGTGCTTCTAAAGTCTATTATGACCGGAGTTATTCTTCCTTTGCGATGTCAAAACGGGAAGAATATGATTTTGATGCTATTTTTAAAGATGCGGATTGGTTTCATATCAGCGGGATTACGCCGGCTTTAAGTGAAGAATTATTTTACCTGACAAAAAAGGCCTTATCTACCGCAAAAGAAAAAGGAATAACAACGAGCTGTGACCTTAATTATCGAAGTGCTTTATGGTCCTTTGAGGATGCTCGAAAAAAGATGACGGAATTAATCAAGGATGTCGATGTTTGTATTGGAATCGAACCATTACAATTACTCAATCAGGATGGACAAGATATAAAAGAACAATTACCTGAAACACCAGATTTAAATGACTATAAAAACATTATGATTGAGATGCAAAGGCAATTTGGAATCAAATATATCGCCATGACGAAACGGACTCATCTCTCTGTCAATCGCAATCGCTTGCAAGGGTTCCTTTTTGACGGAAATGAGATTTACCAATCTCGTGATGTGGAAGTAGATATCATTGATCGGGTTGGAACAGGAGATGCCTTCTCTGCTGGAATTATTTACTCGTTAATTAATGAGTTCCAGCCTCAAGCTGCTGTTGAGTTTGGGATAGGGTGTTTTGCTCTGAAGCATACTATTGAAGGAGATGCTAACTTGGTCCCAATTTCTGATGTAGAAAAATTTATGCAGCGATCCTTTGCAATCGACCGTTAAGGAGGGGTGGCATTTGAGCACATTTATTCATGAAAACTTTATGTTAACTAATCAAACAGCGATTGATTTATATCATAGCTATGCGAAAAACATGCCCATTTATGATTATCACTGTCATTTATCACCAAAGGATATTGCTGAAAATCGTAAATTTAACAATATAACAGAACTATGGCTTGAAGGTGACCATTATAAATGGAGAGCCATGAGAGCACATGGAATCGATGAAAAATATATAACGGGTGATGCAGATCCTAAAGAAAAGTTTGAAGCATGGGCCAGAACGGTTCCTTATACACTAGGAAATGCCCTGTATCACTGGACACATATTGAGTTAAAAAAATACTTTGGTATTGAAGAGTTACTGAATGAAGATAGCTGTGAAAGGATTTGGAACCGTTGTAATGAATTATTACAACAAGATGATTATTCTGTTCGTGACATTATTAAGCGTTCAAATGTAAAGGTCATTGGTACAACCGATGATCCAACCGATGATCTTCACTATCATGAACAAATCGCTAACTTAACGGACTTTCAAGTAAAAGTAACTCCGTCATTTCGCCCTGATAAAGGGTTAGAAATTAATAAGGCGACATTTGTCCCTTTTGTTGAAGCACTTGAAAAAGTAACAAATAAATCCATATCAAGCTATGGAGAGTATATTCAAGCTCTATTAGATAGAGTTCAATACTTTCATGAAAAGGGATGCCGAATTTCTGATCATGGTTTATCGGAAATTCCATTTGCTGACTTTGATGAAAATGAATTAGATGGAATCTATCAATCTGGACGTAATGGTGACCATGTAAGTGTAGCGGATGAGAATAAATTTAAAACAGCTATATTATTTGCTCTGGCAAAAGCTTACAAGGATAGAGATTGGGCGATGCAAATTCATTTTGGTGCTATTCGTAATAACAACACGAAAATGTTCCAAAGATTAGGTCCTGATGCAGGCTTCGATTCTATCAGCGACCAAGGTGAAGTGGCTGCACCATTAAATGCTTTATTAGATGCATTAGAAATGCGCGATGCTTTACCAAGAACGATTGTTTATAATTTGAACCCGGTCTTTAACGAACTAATTGGAACCACGATTCAAAACTTCCAAACAAATGAAGCAGGCATTGCCGGCAGAATTCAATTTGGTTCCGGCTGGTGGTTTAATGATACAAAACCAGGGATGATTCGCCAAATGACAGCTCTTGCTGATCAAGGATTATTGATGCATTTTGTCGGGATGCTGACAGATTCACGCAGCTTTATTTCCTATAGCAGACATGAATACTTCCGCCGCATTTTATGTAACTTAGTTGGAACATGGGTGGAAGCTGGCGAGATACCAAATGATCAAGCGTTACTGCAAAAATTAGTTGAAAATATTTGTTATAACAATGCTAAAAACTACTTCACTATTGAAGTTGAATGATAAGGGAGGCAATTAATTATGGAAATGAGTTTTCGTTGGTATGGAAAAACGGATTCAATCCCATTGGAATATATCCGTCAAATTCCAGGAATGAGAGGAATTGTAACAGCAATTTATGATATCCCGGTTGGGGAAGCTTGGCCGATGGATAAAGTGGAAGAATTAAAAAGGACTGTTGAAGAGTCTGGTTTGCACATCTCAGTGATTGAAAGTGTTCCTGTTCATGAAGATATCAAGATTGGGTTGCCAACTCGTGATAAATATATTGAAAACTATAAAGAAACTATCCGCAATTTAGGAAAAGCTGGTATTCCTGTTATATGCTACAATTTCATGCCAATCTTTGACTGGACACGTACGGATTTAGAATACCGTCTTCCGGATGGCTCAACAGCGCTTATTTTTGAAGAAGAAGTAGCGAAGAAAATGGATCCACTAACAGGTGAACTTTCTCTTCCAGGCTGGGATTCAAGCTATAAGAAAGAAGACTTACAAACACTATTTGATCATTACAAAAATGTTGATCATGAAAAACTATGGGAAAACCTAGAGTACTTCATTAAAGAGATTATCCCGGTTGCAGAAGAAGCGGGTGTGAAGATGGCCATCCACCCGGATGATCCTCCATTCGATATCTTTGGGTTACCACGTATTATTACGAACAAAGAAAATCTTGAAAGATTTGTTAATTTATATGACAGCCCGAATAATGGGTTAACGATGTGCAGTGGATCGCTTGGTTCTGACCCGAAAAATGATTTCCCTGAAATGCTTCGTTATTTCGGAAAGAAAGACCGCGTAAATTTCGTACATGCTCGTAACGTGAAGCTAACAGGCGGAATGTCATTCGAAGAAAGCGCACATCCATCTGAGTATGGTTCCATTGACATGTATGAAGTGATTAAAGCAATGGCTGACTTCAACTATAAAGGTCCAATTCGTCCTGACCACGGAAGAATGATTTGGGGCGAAACAGGTAAACCAGGCTACGGTTTATATGACCGTGCATTGGGTGCGACATACCTTTATGGTTTATGGGAAGCTGAACAAAAAAATAGAAAATAATAATGTGAATATATTTATTCCCTGAGGAGGAAATAGACATGGCAGTTCCATTCAAAGTTGATTTATCAGGTAAAGTAGCAGTTGTAACTGGCGGCGGAGGTGTATTAGGAACTTATTTTGCCAAAGCTTTAGCAGAATGCGGTGCGAAAGTAGCGATTATGGATCTTAACCAAGAGCCTGCTGATAGAGCAGCAGCTGCAATTAACGAGGCTGGCGGAACAGCCATTGGTGTTGCTGCAAACGTGTTAGATAAAGAAGCAATTGAAAAAGCAAGAGAAATTATTGTAAAAGAATTAGGTACGGTTGATATCCTTCTAAACGGTGCAGGCGGTAACAATCCAAAAGGTTCAACGGATGATGAATTCTATAGTGAAGAAGCTGTTAAAAACAATCCAGAATTAAAAACATTCTTTGACTTAGATCCAAAAGGTGTTGGTTTCGTATTTGACCTAAATTTCTTAGGAACGTTACTTCCTTCACAGGTGTTTGCGAAAGATATGATCGGTAAAAAAGGTGCAAACATTATTAACGTATCATCCATGAACGCCTATACACCATTAACAAAAATCCCTGCATATAGTGGAGCAAAAGCAGCAATCAGTAACTTTACACAATGGTTAGCTACTTACTTTGCTAAAACGGGCATTCGTGTAAATGCGATTGCACCAGGATTTTTAGTAACAAAGCAAAACGAAAAATTATTATTTAATGATGATGGAACGCCAACTGCTCGTACAGGTAAAATTCTTAACAGCACACCAATGGGAAGATTTGGTGAGCCGGAAGAATTAGTTGGAGGTATTCTATATCTAGCTAGCGAAGAAGCAGCAAGCTTTGTAACAGGTGTTGTACTTCCAATTGATGGCGGATTCTCCTCTTACACAGGAGTATAATTCGATTACGATGATGAATGAAAGGTTGCTAATCCATACTGATTGGATTAGCAGCCTTATCCTTATGTACACATCTCTATTGGAAAAATCGGAAGGATAATATCTTTGATAAGGGAGTTTAATAGATGAAAGATAAAATAGAAGAGTTTCAGAAAACGAAGGACTTTTTGGTGTGTGTCGATTCGGACGGCTGTGCCATGGACACGATGGATGTAAAGCATAAGGAAGCATTTGGACCAGAGGCCGTAAATATATGGAATCTTCATCATATTAAAGACCATTTCCTAGAAGTATGGAATGATATCAATCTTTATACGAAAACAAGAGGAATCAACCGTTTCAAAGGTGTCGTGACAACCTTTGCTGTACTTGAGGCAGATGGGATTGAGATGCCGGATATTTCTTCTTTTAAGAAATGGACCGAAACAACAAATGAACTTTCTAACCCGTCTCTTGAAAGAGCTATTGCAGAAACAAATGATGAGCAATTAAAGAAAGCGCTTGAATGGAGCCATGCCGTCAATCGTACGATTGAAGAGAAACTAGCTGGCAATGACAAGCCAGTTGAAGGAGCGAAAGAAGGATTGCAGGCTGCCACAGAGGTTGCCAATGTAGCTATTGTTTCTTCAGCAAATGGTGCTGCTGTTTTGGATGAATGGACAAGACATGAGCTTGCTGTACATGTTGATGTGATGCTAGGTCAGGAAGCCGGTACTAAAGCGTATTGTATTGAACAGATGAAAAAGTTTGGCTTTGATGATACTCATGTATTAATGGTCGGCGATGCACCTGGAGATTTGTCTGCAGCCGAGAAGAATAGCGTGCTTTACTATCCCATTCTGGTCGGCAAAGAAAAGTTCTCTTGGGATCGGTTTAGAGATGAGGCTTTAGGGAAATTTATTGATGGCAGTTTTGCGGGTGAGTACCAGCAAAAATTGATTGATGAGTTTAATAGTAATTTGAAGTAATCTTGGGAGGCACGAAGATGAAACGTAAGGTTGTTGCGACAAATATTCCAATGCCAAAAGTAGATTTGAAAGCGAAGCCCTACAATCTATCTGATGAGGATATTAAGTGGGTTAAAGATACGATTGCAGGAATGTCTGATGAAGAAAAAATCGGACAATTATTCATTAACTTGTTTTTCTTTGGCGGGGACCAATTTAGCGGAAATACATTAACTAACACTGAAATTTTAAATAAATATCATATTGGCGGTGCCCGTTATCAAGGTGGTACTTCAGAGCAGGTACAGGATTTAATTAATGAATTACAAGCGAACACGAAAGTTCCTTTATTGGTAGCAGCAAACTGTGATTCCGGCGGAAATGGCGCGATGAATGATGGTACATATGTAGCGAAAGCAGCTATGTGTGAAGCTTCAGGAGATGAGCAGGTTTCATATGACGCCGGCTATGTCAGCGGACGCGAAGAACATGCAATCGGTGTAAACTGGAACTTTGACCCTTGCGTTGATATCCTTAAAAACTGGCGGAATACAATCGTTAATACTCGTGCATACGGCACCAATGCTCAAACGGTTAATAAGCATACAAATGCCTATATCAAAGGGTTAACCCAAAGCAATATCGGTGTTTGTATTAAACACTGGCCTGGTGATGGAACAGAAGAACGCGACCAGCACTTAGTAATGGGTGTGAACGAAATGGGTGTTGATGAGTGGGAAGAATCTTTCGGTCAAGTATACCGCAATCACATTGAAAATGGTGTTCATTCTATTATGGCAGGTCATATCGCCTTACCTGAATACCAAAAACAACTGGTTCCGGGATTAGAGGACCGTGATGTACTGCCGGCCACTTTGGCTCCGGAACTTCTTAATGGATTACTTAAGACGAAACTTGGCTTTAACGGTTTAATTTTAACGGATGCTTCACATATGTTAGGGATGACTGCAGCTATGCGCCGTGAAGATTATGTTCCGCAATCCATTGCTGCTGGATGTGATATGTTCTTATTCTTCAATAACATTGATGAAGATTTTAATTTCATGTTAAATGGATATAAAAATGGTGTCATCACTGAAGAACGTCTTCAAGATGCCCTTGAAAGAATCCTTGGTCTTAAAGCGGCAATCGGTTTACACACTGCACAAAAGGAAGGCAAATTGCTTCGTACAAGAGAAGACTTAAAAGTAGTTGGATGCGAAGATTATATTGAACGTGCCAAGGCAGCGGCCGATAAAGGAATCACATTAGTAAAAAATACATTGGATCAGCTTCCAATTCGTCCTGAAACACATAAACGCATTCGTCTTTACTTCCTAGAAGGTGAAAAAGGCGGTATTTATGAAGCAGGTTCAAAAACTCTTGATTTTATTAAAGAGGAGCTGGAGAAACGCGGATTTGAAGTAACAATTAATGATGGTACAACTCGTATCAAAGGTCCTACTTTAAAATATCGTGAAGAAGTAGATGCCGCATTCGTCTTTGCGGATGTTGTGGGCTATGGTGCACAAAATAACTACCGTATCCAATGGAAAACAGCGATGAGTAATGAAGTGCCTTGGTATGTATATGAAGTACCAACCGTATTCGTTTCACTGAACTTTACAACCCATTTAACAGATGTTCCAATGGTGAAAGCTTATATCAATGCTTATAACGATGATGAAATAACAATTAAGGCTGTGATTGATAAAATCATAGGTGAATCAGAGTTCAAAGGAACGCCAAATGAACTTGTTTGGTGCAATAAATGGGATACTAGACTTTAATAGGATAAAGAGGGAGGCTGTAATGGAAACAGCCTCTTTTTTTGTTGGAACAGCCTAATATTACTGTGATTTAACTCGCTAGATTAAGATGCCAGCCTTGTCTTTTTATCGATTTAATCCCGAAGGTACTGCTTTAAGTCTGCGGGGTATTTAATATCAGCCAGCTGTTTTATAGAATTGTCATTGTTAGAATCATAGGAATAGTCAAAACAAAAAACTCTGTCCTTCAAGAATTTATTTGAAAAACTATTGTAATCGAGCTTTTTATCCTTAGCAGAGATTTCATGGGTAAGTTTTTCATTATAGTATTCTATTTGAACAGAGAAATACTCTAGTTCTTGTTCCTTCAAATATTGAATTAATTTGTAAGTTTTCTCTAACTGCTGATCCATTTCATTTGAAGAGTTAAGAAGTACATTGGAAAATATTATGTTTCCAATACCTGTATGCTCTTGTTCGAAGATTTCTTGGTAGGTGTTATGAATGTTGTATTGTGTATAAGCTTCATCTGGAAATGAAACATTGACCATATACGAGTAATTTTCAACAGAACCATAAAGCTCCTGGTATATAACTCCAAATTGTTTATTAAGTTCCTCACGCCATTTCATATCTAAGTAATCATCCGACATAGGATGCATATCTTCAGAAATAGAAATACGAACAGTTAATTGAGGATTTTTCGCAGGGTGAGAATCAATACGATAAGTCCCCAAATCATCGCCTAGTGGCTTTGAAAAGGTAGATTCTTCCATAATAAATTCCTCACCATACTTTTCCTCTAGATATTTTTCAGCTGCTTTTTCAGCTTTATGACTAATGAGGGGAAAATAAATATAGTCAAATAAAACGAAACCAATAATAAATAGGAAGAAAACCGGAATGATTAGTAAACCAATAATTAGTTTTTGCATATTTTTTCTTCTCCTAAAGGTATAAAGTTCCATTACATAAGTCACCTATAAGTCTACTGCTTTTTGTGCAAAATGATAAGTAATAAATGTTTAGAAATTTTACTCTGGATTAAGTTTTATCGTTTGTAATGTTACTTAATATTATGTTAATGTTAATTGTGTAACTTATTTTTGTCAGTGTGTGTTCTAGGAGGTCAATTGATGGAGTACGTTGAGCCGATAAGAGACGTTGAAAGTATTAATGCAATAAAAGATATATTAAAAAAACATTCAAAAAGAGACCTATTGCTTTTCGTTCTCGGGATTAATACAGGAATAAGAATCAGTGATTTACTTTCACTCAAGGTAGAGGATGTATGGGATGAAAAGGGGATTAAGGAGTTTTTATATTTAAAGGAAACGAATAGCGGTGAAACAAAGGCCTGCTATTTAAATAATAACGTTCAACAGGCTCTTGAGGATTACTTGAATAGTCATGATTTTCTAGGGAGTGATTATCTATTTAAGTCAAAAAAGAATAATCTGCCGATTACGCGCCAGCAAGCATACCGTATTATCAACACAGCTGCAAAAGAGGTTGGAATTCCAGGTAAAATTGGTACGCATACATTAAGAAAAACATTTGGATATCATGCCTATCGAAAAGGTATTGCCATCTCGATTCTCATGGGGATTTATCATCATCATACTTCTTCTGAAACATTAAGATATATCGGGATAGATAAAAATGAGAAACCGCTTATTAAGGTAGATGTTAACTTATAAATAGGTTGGTTAGGAAAAAATACAAAAAACCCCCACAAGGGTGGAGGTCAGCTTATAAATAATCTTCATCAGAATTTAAGTTTGTATCCATTTGAACATTTGTTAAGTCATTAACAATACTTTCATGTACCTGGACCTGTAATGTTTCCTTGTCTTTCATAAACTTGAAAATACCGTTATCAAAGTCAGTTCCGAATTCTTTAAAGAATATCCCCTCATATTCTACATCCTTTGTATGGTTAAAAATCAGGCGATACTGCTTGTTCTCTTTAACAAGATAGGCACGGATACCTTTTTCATAATTTCTATCAGGATTTTTTAAATAACGGGCAACGGAAATGATGTGAAGGTCAACAAACGGAATTTCACGTAATAAAGAGTTGATAATAGAACCTTTTGCTATTTGCTCCCATCTGCTTTGAGCCGTTTGACCAAGAATAATTTGTGTAATATTTTTCTCTCTGGCAACCTCTGCAATTACTTTTGAGATAGGTCTTTGTTCATTATCTTTAATGATAAATGCATCAGCACTATGCTGAGAAGCCAATTGTTTCCATCTTGTAATATAGTTTGATTTTTCTGCATCCAACTCATCAAATGGTTTAGGGTCTACTGTGAGGATGTACAGAGGACAGTCAAGCATATTGGCCAGTTTACAGCCTCGTTGAATGAGACGTTCACCATTTGGACCATAATATACACAGACGAGGATGCTTTCGTCCATGCGTTCTTTCTCTTTTATCATTTTTAGTTCACCTCGGAATCGGATGAGAGTTACCCGATTTTATTCCTTTTTTTAATAAACTATGTATGACTATAACCCATGCCACCATTTCAGTCAATCTATTTAATATTACTATACTATTAACAAATTTATAGGGAGGGATATGATGTCATTTTGGTTACACGTCATGATTTTGCTGCCATTTTTATTTGCCATAGCAGTACCATTCATCTATAAGAAAGTGTCACCGCGTATTCATACGGGATGGTTTGTTCTTTTTATTCCATTGGTGATATTTATCTATTTACTAGCATTTATTCCCAAAATTTCAAATGGAAATACTTTTACAGAAACGGTTCCGTGGATGCCATCCTTTAATATTGATTTCACGACCTATATGGATGGGTTAAGTTTGATATTTGGGCTATTAATTTCGGGAATTGGTGCACTCGTTATTCTCTATTCTATATTTTATATGTCTAAGCATCGTGAGGCATTAAATAATTTCTATGTGTATTTATTGTTATTTATGGGAGCGATGCTAGGTTTGGTTTTTTCCGATAATATGATTGTTTTATATGTTTTTTGGGAAACAACCAGTGTATCTTCTTTCCTATTAATTGCCTACTGGTATGAACGCGAAACCTCGCGCTATGGTGCACAAAAATCCATGTTAATTACGATTTTTGGAGGATTGGCGATGCTGGCTGGCTTCATTATGCTTTCTATCATGGCGGATACGTATAGTATTCGTGAAATGATAAGCAAGGCAAGTGAGATTTCTTCGCATTCTTTGTTTATTCCAGCCATGATACTAATCTTGATCGGAGCCTTTACAAAGTCAGCGCAATTTCCATTTAGTATCTGGCTGCCGGATGCGATGGAAGCACCGACACCCATAAGTGCTTATTTGCATTCAGCGACAATGGTAAAAGCAGGGATTTACTTAGTTGCCCGTCTGACTCCTATTTTCGGCGGTTCTGCAGAGTGGTTCTGGATTGTATCGGTAGTAGGACTTATCACTTTATTATATGGATCTGTGAATGCAGTGCGGCAAACAGATCTTAAGGCATTATTAGCCTATTCGACGATAAGTCAATTAGGATTAATTATGAGCCTCTTAGGTTTAGGTTCTGCGTCTTTATATTTCGGAGTTGGGGATGATTCTTCTGTATATGCTGTAGCGATATTTGCAGCGATTTTCCACTTGGTTAATCATTCTACATTTAAAGGCTCCTTATTTATGGTTATTGGTATTATTGACCATGAAACGGGAACTCGGGATATTCGCAGGCTTGGCGGCTTGATGCACCTTATGCCTATTTCTTTTACCTTAGCTGTGATTGGAAGCTTTGCAATGGCAGGACTTCCTCCATTTAATGGATTTCTAAGTAAAGAAATGTTTTTTACAGCTGTATTAAATGCATCCTCTATGTCTGTGTTTAATGCAGATGTCATTGGCTTGGCTATCCCTATCATTGCGTGGATTGCTAGCGTGTTTACTTTTGTTTACAGCATGATTCTTGTTTTTAAAACCTTTGGCTTTAGGGGCAAGAATAAACCTGAGAAACTTGGAAGGGACGTGCATGAGGCTCCAATTGGGATGTTAATTTCTCCGCTTGTTCTTGGGACTCTTGTTATTATCTTTTTCTTTTTTCCAAATACCCTTTCGCATTATTTGCTACAGCCTGCGATGGATGCGGTGCTGCCGACCATTGCTGGGGAAGCAGGTGTACTTGATATAAAAATCAGTGCTTGGCATGGCTGGAATACTGAGTTATTTATGACATTGGGAGTCATTGGGTTGGGAACATTGTTGTACATTTATTTAAAAAAGTGGTTCCCAATTTATCATTTACTTCCGGAAGGCTTCACTTTAAATAGTTTATACAATCTTGGATTAGAGAAAATGGAAAGCGTATCGAAGGTTATAACAGTACGATATATGACAGGTTTTATCCGTGATTATCTAGTCTATATATTTGCGTTTATCATCCTTGTTGTTGGAGGCGCCATGTGGTTATTTGATGGTTATTCCTTTGACCTATCCAAGGATGCACCCGTTAATATTTTTGAAGTGATATTAATGACTTTGATGGTGATTACTGCTTTAGCCGTTCTGTTTTCAAAAAAGAGGCTGACCGCTATCGTTGCTGTTGGTGCCTTAGGTTTTCTCGTTTCCTTTTTCTTTGTTTTGTTTAGAGCACCAGATTTGGCGCTCACTCAATTAGTCGTTGAGACGGTGACAACAGCCTTATTCTTATTGTGCTTCTATCATTTGCCCCAGTTGAAAAAGGAAATAAGCCGTATTCCGTTTAAAGCGGTTAATGCTGTTATCTCGATTGGAGTTGGTGTGGTCGTAACCATTGTAGCATTATCTGCGAATGGAAATCGTTTATTCTCGTCCATCTCAGGGTATTATGAGAATTCTTATGAATTGGCTGGAGCGAAAAATATTGTAAACTCAATCCTTGTTGATTTCCGCGGGATTGATACGATGCTTGAGATTCTTGTCTTATGTATTGCAGGTCTTGGGGTATATACATTAATCAAGCTTAGACCGCAGAGGAGGGATGAAAATGAAGAAGCCAAATGATGTAATCATACGAAGTGTAACAAAAGTCGCTGTTGTGATTATATTTACGTTTGCCATTAATCTTTTTATCTCAGGACATCATTATCCTGGTGGTGGATTTATTGGCGGTTTGGCATTTGCATCAGGCTTAATCCTCCTGTTTTTAACATTTGATATTGAAGCGGTTCGGAGAAATATTCCAGTTGATTTTAAAGTGGTGGCTGCTGTAGGTGTTTTGATTGCTGTTCTGACGGGAGTCGGTGCGATGCTGTTCGATTCCCCGTTTTTATCGCAGACGTTCGGTTATTTTAATCTTCCAATATTCGGAAGGACAGAACTTGCAACTGCGGTAATTTTTGATGTCGGGGTAGCATTGGCGGTAATTGGAACCTCGGTCACGATAATTATGAGTATAGGTGATGATCGATAATGGAAACGTTAATGTCTATCCTTGTTGGTATCTTATTTGCCATTGGAATTTATTTAATTTTGACGAAAACCCTATTAAGAATTATTTTGGGAACATCAATCCTTGGGCATGGTGTCAATTTATTGATTATCACGATGGGAGGATTAAAAAAGGGAGGTCCGCCTCTCCTTGGCATTAAGAATCTAACCTATGCTGATTCATTACCCCAAGCCCTTTTATTAACTGCTATCGTGATTAATTTTGCTACAACAGCTCTTTTCTTAGTGCTGAGTTATCGTGCTTATAAAGTATTGGGTACAGATGATACGGAGCAATTGAGAGGTGTTGAGAATGAATAATTTAGTTATTTTGCCCATCATTATTCCGATTCTAACGGGTATGATTATGGTGATTTTTCGGAAAAAGATTATATTACACAGATTTTTAAGTGTATTCTCGGTATTTGCTATCGGTATTTCAACGTTTCTATTAATTCTTCAAATCGAAACATCAGGCATTCAGACACTTCATTTAGGCGGCTGGGAGGCGCCGTTTGGGGTAAGTATGGTCGCAGATATGCTTTCTGCACTGCTGGTCTTGACAACGAGTATTGTTTCGCTCTGTTGTTTGTTGTATGCCTTTCACTCGATTGGCAGAGAGAGAGAATTGAACTACTTTTATCCGCTGTTTATGTTTCTCATTACAGGGGTTAATGGCTCGTTTATGACTGGAGATATTTTTAATTTATTTGTTTGCTTCGAGGTTATGCTGGTTTCGTCCTATGTGCTAATTTCGCTGGGAGGTACAGGAATTCAGCTTAGGGAGTCCATTAAATATATTTTGATTAATATTATCTCTTCCTTTCTATTTCTTGTTGCCGTCGCCTATCTTTATGCCATGACGGGTACCTTGAATTTTGCTCATCTTTCGATTCGTGTAGCTGAGGTGGGACAAGATGGACTCATGACGACGGTTGCTATTCTATTTTTAATTGTTTTTAGTTTAAAAGCAGGTTTGTTTTTGTTCTATTGGCTTCCAGATTCCTACAGTGCTCCTCCAACTGCGGTTGCCGCTATTTTTGCAGCATTGTTAACAAAGGTAGGAATTTATGCAATTATTAGAGTCTTTACACTTGTGTTTTATCATGAGCCAGAGATTACGCACTTATTTATAGGGATTTTGGCTGGGGTAACGATGCTATTAGGAGCAATTGGAGCCGTTGCTTTTTGGGATATTAAAAGAATATTGACTTATAACGTTATTGTTGGTGTTGGATTTATTTTAGCGGGAACGGCATCGTATACAACGGAAGGAATGACAGGCTCTCTTTACTATTTGATTCACGATATGATTGTAAAGGCGCTAATATTTCTTTTAGGGGGAACAATTATACACCTTACTGGGACGGATAAGCTTAGAGAAATAAGCGGTCTTATCAAATTACATCCTGGATTAGGATGGATGTTTTTTATAGCAGCATTATCTCTTTCTGGAATTCCTCCGCTAAGTGGTTTAATAGGAAAAATTTTCATAACAGAGGGAACCTTCCAAGCGGGCTACTTTTGGTTGGGCGGAATTGGACTGATTACGAGTCTTATGGTCTTGTATTCAATCATGAAAATCTTTATGAAAGGATTTTGGGGCTATACTGAATTATCAGAGGAGGAAGAGAAGGGGACAACAAAGGGGTTATTGCTGCCAATGGGAATCCTCACCATGTTAACAATTGCACTTGGATTAGGTGCTGAAGGAATTCATGATTACGTTTATCTTGCAGTAGAAGGTTTAATGGATCCAAGCTTCTATATTAAAGCGGTCATGGGCAATCATCTGGTTCAATAGATTTAACAGTTATATTTTTTATATGGAAAGAGGTGGTAGCGATGCCCATGCAGGTATTGGTAAATTTATTAATTGGTGTTATCTGGATGTTTCTTCAGGATGACTGGAGTGTTTTAACCTTTTTCAGTGGTTATCTATTTGGTTTATTGGTGCTTTTTATCCTGCGCAAATATCTTCCGACTAAATTTTATTTGGTTACATTGCTTGCAATCGTTCAACTTTTTCTCGTATTCATTTATGAGTTAATTACATCGAGTATATTAGTGATTCGACAAATCCTTCGGCCAAGGATTAATATTACTCCGGGGATATTTATGTTAGAAACGGAATTAGAAGGGGATTTGGAAGTGACCTTACTGGCATTACTGCTGACCTTAACTCCTGGGTCTGTTGTAGTTGAAGTTTCTGAAGACAGTAAGAGGTACTATATCCATGCGATGGATATCCCAGCATCGAGTGATGCGGTTCTTGCGTCAACAAAAAAGTTTGAAAAGGCTATAAAGAAGGTGACACGTTCATGATGCAGGGAATATTAATCTGTTCACTAGGCTTTCTTAGTTTTGCTGTTATAGCAACCATATATCGACTGATTAAGGGTCCTTCTGCTCCTGATAGAATCCAGGCATTGGATGCTTTAGGGATTAATCTGATTTCAGGTGTAGCTATTTTTTCTGTTTTGTTAAGAAACACTGGATTTTTTGAAGTCATTTTGTTAATTGGAATCCTATCTTTTATCGGAACCATTGCTTTTGCACGATATCTTGAAAGGGGTGTGGTCATTGAGCGTAATCACTCAGAGTGAATACATCGCCGTTTTGTTAATATTGATTGGGACTATCTTCAGCTTTTTAAGTGCAGTCGGCCTGATTCGTCTTCCAGATATTTATACCCGCTCCCATGCACTTTCTAAAGGGTCAACAATGGGTGTGCTTTTTACACTTATTGGAACCTTTCTTTTCTTCATGTTAGAGGGATTCTTTAGCATCCGTTTATTTCTAGGTATTTTCTTTGTATTTCTTACAGCACCTGTGGCGGCACATGTTATTGTCCGAGCAGCCTATCGTTCACAAGTTCCTCTTGCAAAGGTAAGCGTACAGGATGACCTGAAGAAAGTAATGATGGAGAGTGATGGGATGAAGAGAATGGAGTAAAGGAAAAGGTTGTTGAACCGCTTAAATGAACGGTGTTATTCTTTTCTCCATCAGTTCCTAGTCTTTAAAAAATAGTAAAAGGCCCTGCAGAAAAAACTTCTGCAGGGCCTTCCTTCTCTATCGTCATAATAATTCACAATAACCAAAGTGACAACTTTTTCATTGTGTAATACCTTGTATTTATCTTAACCAACTTTCTTCGTATTGATAGTAAATGGCTTACCTTCTTTACGCTTTTTAGCATATTCGGCTGTTGCTGTAAATAGTACGTCAGAAGATGAGTTAAGTGCTGTTTCACAAGCATCTTGTAAAACACCGATAATGAAACCAACTCCAACGACTTGCATGGCAATATCGTTGGAAATTCCGAATAAGCTACAAGCCATAGGAATAAGTAAAAGCGATCCGCCGGCAACACCTGAAGCACCTGCAGCAGATATAGCAGATAGCAGGACAAGAATGGCAGCTGTAGCAAAATCAACTTCAATCCCCAATGTATGAACAGCAGCTAATGTTAGAACAGCAATGGTAATAGCAGCACCCGCCATATTTACCGTAGCGCCTAATGGAATGGAAATAGAATACGTATCCTCATCCAAACCAAGCTCCTTACATAAACGCATATTGACTGGAATGTTTGCAGCTGAGCTCCGAGTAAAGAGCACGGTAAGCCCGCTATCTTTAAGACATTTGAAAACAAGTGGATATGGATTTTTACGAGTATAGATGTATACGATAATAGGATTTACAATAAGTGCTACAAAGAACATACATCCGAGCAGTACTAAAAGTAATTGTCCATAGCCAAGTAAAGCTGAAAGTCCGCTTGTTGCAATGGCATCATAGACGAGGCCCATGATTCCTAGTGGAGCCAAGTTAATAACCCATTTTACTAATGTAGAGATTGCATCTGAGAAATTTCCCAGCATGTCCTTCGTTGAATTCGAAGCATTTCTTAAGGCAATACCAAGAACAATGGCCCAAGCTAAAATTCCGATATAGTTGGCATTGATAATAGCGTCTACTGGGTTCGCTACAATGTTAAACAGTAACGTCTGAAGTACTTCTAAAATTCCTCCAGGAGGAGTCAAGTCTTCGGCACCAGTTGTAAGGGTTAAGTTTACTGGGAACATAAAGCTCGCAACGACTGCGATAAGTCCTGCTAGAGTTGTACCTATAGCATATAGGACAATAATAGACTTCATATTGGTTTGTGTGCCGCTTTTATGTCGTGAGATGGCATTCATAACGATGAACAAGACTAGTATTGGTGCAACGGCCTTTAAGGCACCAACAAATAAAGAACCAAAAATTGACACCCATGCTGTGGCATCGGGGATTGCTAAAGCAAAAACAATACCAATTACCAAACCGACCAGGATTCGTTTAACCAGGCTGATTTGATTCCATTTAAGCAGTAAATCTTTCATATGTTTTCCTCCATTATTCTATAAGTCTACCAAGAAAATACAGTTGTTTCTCTGTGGTGGATTTTTTCTAAGTATTAGTTTAACACGAAGATTGTAAATTGTGAAACAAATTATTATTTTAAAATATTGGATATGCATACTTTTTAATAATATATATATTTAACTTATTAAATTGAAATAGGAATTCTTTTTCTATCATGTACAAGTAGTAAACATGGTTCTTCCGTTAGATATTTGACTCATCCGTGTGAAAAGAACTTTTCACACGCCTTTCAGCTCCGCTGAAAGGTTGCGATATGGTCATGAAACAGGAGGAGAAAACAAGTTTTCTCCTCCTGTTTCATGACCATATCGCTTAGCTGAGTCAAATATTCACTAGTATATGTCAAAATATTAAAAAGGACATATATAGGTTTGATAAATAAGAAAAGGTATATATAGCAGCAAATAATAATTAGCGTAATATAATCAACAGTTAAGTGAATGACATTTTTGAATATTAATTCACTTTGAGAATATATTTATAAGGATACTTCTAGGGGGTGAAGGGATGACGTTATCTAATGCTATCCGTTGGCTTGGGCTGTTAGCTGTAATTGGGGGCATATGCAGGCTATTAATGACACCGTTAGAATTAGTGTGGGGTACAGATAACACAATGGCTCTTATCATTGGTGGAGTAACAGGATCTGTCTTTATCATCATCGGAACAGCTGGAATTTATCTATATCAAGCAGAAAAAGCGGGTATACTTGGATTTATTGGTTTTTTTATCACTACATTAGGAAATATACTCGTCTGCACTATGGTGATGATTGCTTTATTTGTTAACACTGCTTTACAGGATCCACAAGTCTTAGAACAGGATCTTCCAGGTCCCATTGTACCGATCCGAATCACTATGATGATTGCTATGAACCTGGGTTATATTCTATTTGGAATCGCTACACTGAGGGCTAAGATGCTGCCAAAATGGGGCGGGGCATTAATGATTCTTTTAGTACTTATGACATTTATTCCATATACTGAGTATTTATTTGCTGTAGTCTGGGGCCTCTTTAACATTGGACTCGGATGGGCAGTTTGGTCCAAATCGAACGGTAGTGAACATAAGGTTGAAGTAACTCAATAGCTAGATAACTTCATGAAATAAGGAGCAATCTAAATGATTGCTCCTATTTTTCGTTATAAACTAGGCCCTACTTTATTATTCATACGATTTATCCATCGTAAAGCCACGTCCTTTTACTTCATTTACTTGGTTAATAATCATGAAAGCTTGCGGATCGATGGAGAGGACAAGATTATTAAGCTTCGTGAGTTCACGGTTAGAAACGATGGTTAGGACGACTAAGCGTTTGTCATGACGATAGCCTGTTTCAGCATGGATCAATGTCGAGCCTCTATCTAAATGCTGTAGAATCATTGTATTAATTTCTTCATATTTATTGCTGATGATTTTTACCTGCATACGTGATTTTCCAAAAATCAGGACCTTGTCCAATATAACGGTATAAATCATGATTAGCAAAATCCCATATAGAACCTGTTCTTTATTAGCAAAAAGCATTTGTGCTAACAGAATCAAAAAATCAAAGGCATATAAGGACATGGAAACGGAAATCCCAAACTTTTTATTCAAGACAAGCGGTGGAATATCCATACCGCCTGTGGATGCTCCTGCTTTGATGACGATTCCGATGCTCACCCCAATAATGATGCCAGTATAAATGGCTGAGAGCAGCCTATCGTCTGTCAGATCTTGCAGCATCGAGATATTTTCAAAAATACCAAGAATAAATGGAAAATAGAAGGTGCTGATTAGGGTAGTAAGCGCAAATGATTTACCAAGGATGATTGCCCCAAGAATAAACATGGCAATGTTAAAAACGGATACAAAGATAGAAACAGGAATACCAAATTGATGATAGAAAACAAGTGCTAGTCCAGTCGTCCCTCCTGTAATCAAACCGTTAGGAAGAATGAAGGCGGTAACTGCCAAAGCATAAAGCGTATTGCCAAAGAGGATGAGTCCAATGTTTTTTATCCAGGATGGATGTGCTTTTATCATATAATGATTCTCCCCATATACACTAAAAAAATCAGTCATTGCAATATTTTGTAAGCAATACTTTCATACAATTAGCATATGAAGAAAAGGTTATATTATGAAAGAAATAAACAAATGAATGTTTTGTGAAAAAAGCAAAGATTTGAATATTATTATTGACTAAATTAGGTGTTGCTGATAAAATTTCTAATTATTGTACAATAATAGATTTCAAATATATTAGCAGGCTATGATTGCTATGGGTAGTACTATGGCATGAGCGGCTTCTGGAGAGATCGCATAATATGCGACGCCGAAGGGTTCACAATCTCAGGCAAAAGGACAGAAGAGTAATAAATATACTTTTATTTGTTATTCTTACGTTTAAAGAGATTGGGAAGCTACCAATCTCTTTTTTTGCTTTCCTTTTGTTCATGTATTCACATGAAGAAGACCAATTCCGTTAATTAAGAGAATTATTTGGAGGAATGTAAAATGGAAAAGCAAGAATTAAAAAGGGATCTGAAAAATCGACATGTACAGCTTATTGCGATTGGCGGTACGATTGGTACAGGTTTATTTTTAGGTTCCGGCAGAGCCATACAATTAGCAGGCCCATCTATCATATTGGCATATTTAATCGTGGGAATTGCTTTATTTTTTGTCATGAGGGCACTAGGGGAACTGCTTTTATCGAATGCAGGGTATCAATCATTTACGGACTTTGCCGCTGATTATATTGGACCATGGGCAGGTTATGTAACTGGCTGGACTTATTGGTTTTGCTGGATCATGACAGCCATGGCAGATATCATTGCTGTAGGGGTATATGTACAATATTGGTTCAATATTCCGCAATGGATACCGGCTTTAGTCTGTTTAATCATTTTATTAGGACTGAATTTATTAACCGTTAAGCTGTTTGGAGAGTTAGAATTTTGGTTTGCCATCATTAAAGTAATTACGATTCTTGCATTAATTGTTATTGGAGCTATTTTACTGTTTATTGGATTCCAAACTGAAACAGGAACCGTTTCAGCTAAAAACCTTTGGGAGTACGGCGGCTTATTTCCAAATGGGATATCAGGTTTCTTACTATCATTTCAACTGGTTGTATTTGCTTTTGTTGGTGTTGAATTAGTAGGGGTATCTGCAGCAGAAACGTCAGACCCGAAAAAAAATATTCCATCTGCTATTAATAAAATTCCATTGAGAATTCTGTTTTTCTATGTAGGAGCATTAGTTATTATCTTAAGTATCAATCCATGGGAACAGTTGAGTGCTTCGAGCAGTCCTTTTGTTCAGGTTTTTAGTTTAGTAGGGATTCCAGTTGCAGCCGGAATCATTAATTTTGTTGTCTTAACATCGGCAGCTTCAGCATGTAACAGCGGTTTATTTTCAACAAGTCGGATTATCTATAATTTAAGCAGTCGTAATCAAGGACCAGCAAAATTTTCAGCGTTAAATAAAAATCATGTACCAAGTAATGCTTTATTTACATCAGGGATTGTCGTTTCGATTGGTGCTCTTTTAAGTAAACTTATTCCGGGGCAGGCATTTAGCGTAGTAACAACCATTAGTGCCATTTGTTTTATCTGGGTATGGAGCATCATATTAATTTCTCATATAAAATATATGAAAACACGCCCGGATTTGCGAGAAAAGTCAACCTTTAAAGCACCGTTAGCACCATTTATTAATTATGTTGTATTGGCGTTATTTGCTTTCATACTAATTATTATGTTATTTGCAGAAGCAACAAGACCCGCATTACTGTTAACGCCTGTATGGTTTATCCTATTATTCATCGTTTATTCATTAAGAAAAAGAAAGATTAGCAATCTCGCACATAAAAAGGACATAGAAACAAGCACAATTGCATAATAAAAGCAGGAGGTTGTTCTCCTGCTTTCAATTATATCTAATGGAAAAAGAAGCTCAAATAATTAGTAGAGCTTCTTTTTTCCATTCTAGTATGAAAGATGTTATGTTGAGATTAAAGGAGCTATGCTTATGATTTTTAATAGATATGGACGAATAGTACAGTGTTTGTTTTAGAAGAGTCAGCATACCTATTAAGAGAATATATATTATAGAAGGAATGTGTTATATGAATGAGGAGCTACTAATAAATGCAGATGCGTGTTATCGGTTGGCTGAGCAGAAGGCTGCTCATTATTTTAAAACACTATCTGATCAAGTGATGCAGCAGACCTATGTACCAATCCTGATAAAAGATATACAAGCCTGGAGGCAGAATCATCTTCCTCATTATTCGATATTATCCCGTTTTACACATGGAAAGAGAAAAAAGGCTGCGCAAGGATATCAACCTTATATTCAATGGCTGGATTATACGGGCAGGCTGGAACATTACTTAGATCGCAGTATTTCTTATATTTATCTAAGGGATTTAGGCAAAGATCTTTCTTCGCTTGAAACGACTAAAAGGGTTCGAAATGTGGTCGGAAGTTTAAAGGATTACCTTGTTGAAGCTACGAAAAGGGGAGAATCATCAGATACATACAGTATGGCAGGGCTTTATCGAAGGGCTCAAAAAGAAGGCATTGAATTGGCCATGATTTGGCTGGTTAATAAATTAAAAATTGTATCTGAAAACATCCCAAATGGCCTGGATGCTGAACAGGCGCAACGAAAACTAATCAAAATCATTGCCGGAGTCATTATGATTGAAATGGAAGAGATGGCGGAGGATGCTCAGATATCTTCTGAAGAACGTACTCGAAGGCTGGATTGTGCTATAAGGCTAGGCTATTGCTATGGTCTTACTTATCCTTTCATTGATGATCTTCTTGATTCCAAAACCCTCTCTCTTGAAGAGAAACGGCAATATTCAGAATTGATTAGGACCACTCTGATAACGGGTTCAGTACCAGAATTAGGTGATTGGAAAGGAGAAAATGCCGAAAGTATTCGATTCATTCATGCAGAACTGCGTGAGGCCTTTGAATATATTAAAGCAAATCAGAAAAAAGAAACGAAAACACATTTTTTTGAGCAGGCATATGTATTCTATCAATCACAAGAAGAGGACCGTAACAAGGATTTAACCAACCAAAACTACACCAATGAAGAACTATATTTACCGATTATTTTAAAAGCTGCTTCGTCACGATTGATTATCCGTTCTATCATTAGTGCTCCGGAGGATGAAGGTTTTGACAGCCGAACCTTTTATTATGGGATTTATAACCAGCTTGCAGATGATTTTACTGATATGTTTGCTGATTTGAATGATGGAGCAGTCACACCTTATACGTATTATCTGAAATATCATGATAAGCGTCCTGATTTGATCAATCCCTTCGAATTATATTGGACAGTTATTTTTCATTTGATGCATCATGTCTATCGTTCTGATTCCAAGACATGTGAAGTGATATTAGATCGGGCAATAAACAGTCTGAAACGTTTTAAAGAACGAATGGGCACTGAAAAATATAATGAAATCATGACTCTATTTACCTCGGGAATTCCAAAACTTAATCGCATCATTCAAAGAATGGTGCAAAAAGCGGACGATGTTGATTTCTTTGATAAACTGCTTCGAGATTATATGATTACCCTTCTTAAAAATGAACGGAAGGAGCAGGAGGAATTTAGGGATACGATTGAAACAGTACGAAATCAAATCAATGAATTTCTGCCTATTCCTAAAAAACAAAAGACAGCTTTATTACAAGAGCCCATAATTGATGCAGCCAACTATAGTCTTTCAGGTGATGGAAAGAGATTAAGACCCATTATTACTTGGGTGATGGGGGTTAGGGGATATGGGTTAAAAGAGTCGGATATCGTGCCACTGCTAAAATCGTTAGAATATATGCATACGGCTTCTTTGATTTTTGACGACTTGCCTTCACAGGACAATGCTTCGACCCGAAGAGGAAGGTCTACACTGCATCAGGTACATAATATGGCTGTAGCGGAATTAACCGGTCTTTTCCTGACACAGAAGGCGGTTGAGGAGCAGACATCGCTTAATCAGTTTGAGGCACAAACGGTGCTATCTTTGATTCAATACTCGACTCAAAAGATACAGGATATGTGTGAGGGGCAGGTGATGGACTTAGACTCTACAGGGAAGTCATTGACGTTGGAGGAGCTGACAGTCATATCTTTTTATAAAACGGGGATTGCATTTGAGGCTTCTCTAATCATGCCTGCACTTCTTGCCCAGGCAAAGGAATCGGAAATGGCAGCTTTGAAGAAGTTTGCTTATCATGCTGGAATTGCCTTTCAAATCAAGGATGATCTGCTCGATGTTGAAGGTAATCAAGCGGTGCTGGGAAAACCCATTGGGAAGGATGCGGAAAATCACCGTTCCACATTTGTAACCATTCTTGGAGTGGATGAGGCCAAAAAGGCTATGTGGGAACATTTCTGTCTGGCATCTGAAGCTTTGCAAGAGGTGCCGCGTAACACTAGTTTTTTGAAGCATTTATTGAATTATATTGTGAACCGGGATCATTAATGTGATTGAACGTTTACTATAGTAAACAACTAAATTAATCTTTAGTTTATTTGTTATAGAATAATCTTTCCAAATACAAACAATGTTATATGGCAGATTGACAGATATCTCATATTATTCTAAAATACTGATATAATCATTTAATTGAATAGAACCTCACTTTTTACAGGTGAGGTAGAGGTGCGATATTTAACAGTCCTTAGCGGAGTTTGAGGAAACGGAGAAACTAAGGAGAAGGAAATATCGCCGAAGCTTGTAATATCCTCGGCATTACTTGCTGGGTCTGCAGTTAAAAGCTGCAGGACTGTCTCGATAAACTGCCCAATTTATCGAGGGGTGCTATCTCATTAGGGGAAAGAAGAGGGAATTTAGGCTTGTGCGAAGACAAGGACCTGAGTTAATCTCAGGTCCTTTTTTGTTGAAAGAAATGCCTGAATAAACAAAATCCTGTGAGAAATAGCAGGAAAAGAGGAATAATAGGTAGAACTACCCTTAAAACAAAACAAAAAGTAAGGAGAGAAATTTTATGAGGAAAAAATTAGCTTTATTTTTAACGGTTATAATTGCCGCGTTTTTGTTTATAACAGGCTGCGGCAACGGCAGTACGTCTGAAGAATCAAATGATTCATCCTCAAAAGATGATGGGGCATTTACAATCGGGCTTGAAGCAGGGTATGCTCCCTTCAACTGGACACAGATGGATGATTCCAATGGCGCTGTGAAAATGGATGGAAATGCAGAATATGCTGGTGGTTATGATGTCGAAATCGCCAAAAAGATTGCAGATGGCTTAGGTAAGGAATTAGTCATTGTCAAAACAGAATGGGATGGACTTGTGCCGGCATTAACTTCAGGAAAAATTGATGCCATTATCGCGGGTATGTCACCGACTGCAGAACGTAAAGAAACGATTGATTTCACTGATAACTACTATAAATCAGATTTAGTTATGGTAGTAAAAAAAGGCGGCAAGTATGAGAATGCCAAAACACTTAAAGATTTTAAAGGCGCAAAGGTTTCAGCACAATTAAATACCTTCCACTACTCAGTTATTGACCAAATTGAAGGTGTTGAGAAGCAGCCGGCAATGGATAACTTCCCTGCAATGAGGGTTGCTCTTGAATCAGGAGTAATTGATGGATATGTTTCTGAACGTCCAGAAGCTGTGAGTGCTTCATCCGCGAATGATCATTTTGCCATGGTGGAATTCACGGATGGATTTGAAACATCTGATGATGATACGGCTATTGCAGTAGGGGTTGCAAAAGACAGTGAATTAACTGAAAAAATCAATGAGATTTTAGCTGGAATCTCTGAAGAAGAACGCCAGCAAATTATGGATAATGCTATTAAGAACCAGCCAGCAGCTGAATAATCATTATATGGAACCGAGTGCAGCATAAGGCATTCGGTTTCATGGTTATAGGAGGAGAAACATGAGCATCGAGTGGGTAGTCAAAATTATTTCAGAAAACTGGCCAATGTTCCTTCGCGGAGCGGGTGTGACGCTGTTAATCTCTATCATAGGTACGATAGTGGGTTCTTTGATTGGTTTATTAATTGGAGTCATACGTACGATACCGATTCCTGAGCGGGGACCAAAGAGAATATTTTTAAAAGTGGTTAATGCCATTCTTTCTATTTATATTGAATTTTTCCGTGGTACACCAATGATTGTACAGGCAATGGTTATTTTCTATGGTTCAGCTTTAGCATTCGGATTCGATATGGACCGGTTATATGCAGCTATTTTTATCGTATCAATTAATACAGGAGCCTACATGTCAGAGATTGTCCGCGGCGGAATTGTTTCGATTGATAAAGGGCAATTTGAAGCAGCCCAGGCAATCGGGATGAATCATTTTCAAACGATGTTTAATGTCGTGCTGCCGCAGGTTATTCGCAACATCTTACCGGCAACAGGGAATGAATTTGTGATTAATATTAAAGACACCTCAGTATTGAACGTTATTTCCGTTTCGGAATTATTCTTCCAGACAAAATCAATAGCGGGTAATAACTTTAGATATTTTGAATCGTTCTTTGTAGCGTGTATTCTATATTTTATTATGACGTTTGCAGTAACAAGAATTTTGCGCTGGGTTGAAAGAAAGCTGGACGGTCCAGATAACTATAGTATGATGGGAAATCAAATGCAGGTGGCGACACCGGAAGACAACGTACGCAAAGAATAAAATAACAACGGTAACTGAATATAGACGAAGGGGGAAGAGAAAAGATGGAAAAAGTAATCGATATTCAGCATTTAAGCAAATCCTTTGGGTCGCATGAAGTACTAAAGGACATTAATTTTTCCGTAAATAAAGGAGAAGTAGTCTGTATCATCGGTTCCTCTGGTTCAGGGAAATCAACTCTGCTTCGTTGTGTGAATCTCCTGGAACAGCCAAGCGGAGGTCAGATCATTTATAATGGAGAAAATATACTTGATGATAAGCATGACATATATGAATACCGTAAAAATCTAGGGATGGTTTTCCAGCAATTTAATTTGTTTAATAACCATAATGTTTTAAGTAATTGTGTGGTGGGACAAATTAAGGTATTAAAGCGTTCAAAGCAAGAGGCTGAGGAAGTGGCTATGAAATACTTGAAGGTTGTTGGAATGGATAGATTTATTCATGCTAAGCCAAAGCAATTATCGGGCGGCCAAAAACAACGTGTAGCCATTGCAAGAGCACTTTCAATGGAACCGGATGTCATGCTTTTCGATGAGCCGACATCTGCTCTTGACCCAGAGATGGTAGGAGAAGTACTAAAGATTATGAAGGAACTAGCTGAAACAGGATTGACGATGTTAATCGTAACACATGAGATGGAATTTGCTAGGGAAGTTTCTGACCGGGTTGTATTTATGGACAAAGGTGTGATTGCTGAAGAAGGAAGTCCTGAGAAAATATTTAATAACCCAACCGAGGAACGGACAAGGGAATTCTTGAAGCGGACGCTAAATAAATAAAAAGGAAAGACCAAAGAACCATCAAGGATTAAACTTGAGATTCTTTGGTCTTTTTTATGGGAAATATACCATCCTTTTAAATGCAAAACTGTCTTGTTAGTTCAACGGGCTGAGGACTAGTCATTGCTTCTGACATGATACAAAATCCCTTCGCACCTGTTGCTAATATTTCTTTAACATGATATCTTTTGATACCGCCAATGGCAAATACCGGGATGCTGACCGAATCACATACTTCTTTCAAAAAGGAGAGTCCTCTTGGAGGCACTCCCTTTTTACTATCGGTTGAAAAAATATGCCCGGCAATTAAATGGGTAGCCCCTAATGATACAGCTTCTTTTGCTTCCGCTACTGAATGGACAGAAGCACCAATCCTGTTAAAGGACTGCAACTCGGATTGATATTTTTTCAAATTTTCCATAGATAGTTGAATATTGGTGAGTCCTAATTTAGCGGCGACAGAAATATTTTGATTGATAATAAGCGGGACATCGTGATGATTACAAATATTGTTTACTTTAATGGCTAATGATTCGTATTCATCAGGTGCCAAGTCTTTTTCTCTAAGCATGATGGCATAGGGATTCCCTTTAGCTAATTGATCTATTTGTGCTAAAAAGTCCTGTTTACAAAGTTTTCGATTAGTCACAAGAAGGAGCATAACAGATTTCCTCCTAGCCTCTGATGTAGTCTGTATAGACCGGCTGCAGTCCTTTTTGTACAAGCATGTCGTGGACCTCTTTGACACTTCTTTCATCAGAAATTTCAAACTGCTGGTCGCCTTTTTGTTCTTCTTCATGACCGCCAACGCCCACATTCACACCTGCCGACATTTTCGTTGCCACCATACCGGCTGTATTGTCACGGAAACCTGCTCTTTCGCGAGTGGAAATCGTAATTCCCGCAAATGGCATGAACAAACGGTAAGCCATCATCACTTGTAGTAGTTGCTTTTCATGTACATCCTTTGAATTATTATCTGCATTATTAATATATGGGCGTATCCGTGGAACGGAGAAGCCAATCTCTGCATGCGGATATTTTTGTTGAATTAATTTTGCGTGCAAGCCAGCTGCAAAGGCATCCTTGCGGAAATCGTCTAATCCAAGCAATGCTCCAAAGGAAACCCCGCGCATGCCGCCTAATAAAGCACGTTCCTGTGCATAAAAGCGGTAGGGGAAAATTCGTTTCGATCCCCATAGATGCACTTGCTCATATTTATCAGGGTTATAGGTTTCCTGATAAACGGACACAAAATCAGCACCGCATTCATGCAGGTATGCATATTCGTCGACATTTAACGGATAGATTTCAATGCCGACTGTCTTGAAATATTTTGCTGCAAGCTTAATGGTATTCCCAATATATTCAACATCTGATTTATAACGGGATTCACCGGTAAGGAGTAAAATCTCTTCTAAACCTGTCGCAGCAATCGCTTTTAGTTCATCTTCAGCTTCATTCGGGTTAAGGACGGCACGCTGAATTTTATTTGTTGCTTTAAACCCGCAATAGACACATTCATTTTCACAATAATTCGCTATATATAAAGGGGTAAAAAGGGTGACGCTGTTTCCAAAGTGCTTCTTTGTTTTCGTCATTCCTTTTCTGGCCATCAATTCTAAATATGGTAAGGCGGCAGGGGAGAGAAGCACCCCGAAGTCCTCCAATGATAAATGGTCTTTAGCTAGAACTCTCTCCACATCGCGTCCAGTATAAAGACTATAATCATACTTTTCTACTGTTTTTAGCACCCTGTCCATTAAATCTGATTGGATGATTTCCATCCCTTCTTGATATTGCATATGGTCGACTCTTTTTCTTCTCATTTCAAATTAATCCTCCAAAAATCCTGTTAATGGACTGGAAGCCTCTGCTTTAAAATCCAGCACTCTTCCTAAACCGGCTAGATAGGCTTCGCGTCCAGCTACTATTGCTTGTTTAAATGCACTTGCCATCATGGACACATCATTTGCTGTTGCAACGGCCGTATTACACATGACCGCAGCAGCACCCATTTCCATGGCTTCGCAGGCTTGTGACGGCCGGCCAATGCCCGCATCAACAATAATAGGTAAGTCAATTTCATCAACTAAAATTTGAATAAATTCCTTTGTACATAGGCCTTTATTGCTTCCAATCGGAGCACCTAAAGGCATGACGGCAGCAGCACCAGCATTAACGAGAGCTCTTGCTGTATATAAATCCGGATACATATAAGGCATAACAATAAAGTTCTCTTTTGCAAGCATTTCAGTTGCTCTAACCGTTTCTTGGTTATCTGGCAGTAAATACTTTGAATCCGAAATCACTTCTAATTTAATAAAATCCCCGCAGCCTAGTTCCCTTGAAAGACGAGCGATTCTTACTGCTTCCTCTGCTGTTCTTGCACCGGATGTATTCGGAAGAAGCGTAATATTTTTTGGAATATAGTCGACGATATTTTCTTCGCCGCCTGTGTTTGCTCTTCTTAGGGCTAGAGTGACAATTTCCGCTTCTCCATGTTCAATAACAGCTTTCATAAAGTCGAGTGAAAATTTACCTGACCCTAAAATAAATCGAGATTGAAATTCGTGTCCGCCAATTGTTAATGGATCCTTTATTAATGTCTCTTTCATCTGAAAAATCCTCCTTATACTTCTTCCTGTCCTAATAATAATCGTAGAATCATATTCGCCTGGTGGCCGGCACAAATTTGCACTCTTGGCGCCATTAACCCTCTGCCGACCTTTGCTTCATTTTCTAAATCTCCACATACATATAATTGTTTCATCGGTCTTCTTGTTTGGATTAAATTAGAGCTGTCATACCCAGCCATTCCCGATCCAGATACGATTTTACAATCGGGGAGCTGTTCCAATGCGGTATTCACCAGCATGGCTTTAGCATCCGGTTTGTCAAAGGCTTCACAAATGACATCGTAGCCTTCAAAGAGCTCCTTCACATTTTCCTCTGAAATTTTAGCGACTCTAGTTTCGACTGTAATAAATGGGTTAATTTCTTCTAGCTGTTCTTTAAGTGCAGCGGTCTTTGGCATTCCCAGATGTCTTACGTAATAGCTTTGTCTGTTAAGGTTGCTAGGCTCAACAATATCAAAATCAACTAGAAATAGATGCCCAACTCCAATTCTCGCTAGCATAACCGCAATATTAGACCCAAGACCGCCTAGACCTGCGATGGCAACCTTTCCTTTTTTTATTCTTTGATGGACATAGGGAGTATGCCTAGCCATCATCATGCTTTCTAATTCTTCTTCATCTGGCATGACGCCTTTTCGAATAATAGAAAGAATATCATTTTCAGCTAAGGGTGAATCTTGATTGATTTGAAATCCATTTAAAATGACGATATCATCAGGATTTCCTATACTATCTCTTACTTGGAATGCCGTCTGATAAGTCGTTTTCTGTTCTTTTCCATTGATGATTACATTCATGGTGCTCAGCCTCCTCCTACAAATCGAACAATTTCTAATGTATCTTCTTCTTTAAGAATGACATTTTTGTAATCTGCCTTTGGAACGATATTTCCATTGCATTCAACGGCAATTTTCGTTAAATCAAAGTTTTTTAATGTTAAATAATCATATAAAGTTTGATCCTTTTTTAGTCTTTCAACAGTTCCGTTTACCTTCAATTTTTCCACTTCCTTCCAAATTTTCATAAAAAAAAGCACAAAAAGGGTAACACCCTTTCGGTGGTGCTCCCCATTTTGTGCTTCGTTTTTATTAATAGTTGACTAAATTATATAAAAATTATGTATTCTAGTCAACAGGAGAATTAAATTATGATAATCATCTATATTTGGCCATTCTAAGATAGGAAGGCGGTGAGTTTCTCATTGTTTTACAAAGAATATAGGTCTTGTAAGGAATTAGAGAAATATATTAAATGCTTTTGGATTATGGAACGAACATACAATGATCAATATGGTCATTTTGAATATCTTTGGCCTACAGGTTTAACTGAGATATTATACATGGATGGTTCGAGGTTTACTTATATAAAGGCTTTGTTAAATAATATTGTTGATTTTTGACTCATTCATGACCATATCGCTTAGATGAGCCAAATATCCACTAGTATATGTCGAAATATTAAAAAGGACATATATGTTTCTAATTATGTTGATGCCAAGACAAAGCGTTGGATTTTTGGATAAATAAAGCAGGCTTTGAGGTGAGAAAAGATACGAGTATGGGACCAAACATGAGATGGATTGAGGTTGCTGTAAAAGATGCTGAAACAGTGTTGGTTTTATATCCTAAAAAAGCCATGCCTAATTTTGAAGAACTCAAACCATCTTTGGTTTTTGAATGTAAGAATATAGAAGAAACTTATCAAACAATGAAAAAGAACAGCGTTGAATTTGAAGGTGAACCGGTAGCAATGGAATTTGGAAAGTTTGCTACTTTCTTTGACGAATCAGGAAATCGATTTGGTTTAAGAGAGTAATATACGCAGAGCTTATTTGTGGACGAATCCAAACGCGATGAAGCCATAGACACTTCTTTCTTGAATAGATATTGTTCATCGGTAGAAAAATATCTCCTATGATGGAACGTTTCCGTTAGAAGGAGAGACAAAAATGAAAATTGATTTTGATTTAATCAGACAGACAGAGCGATACCATTATGATGATCCTACATGCGGTGTGTTGATTGATATCTTCCGGAATGGCAGTCATTGGCATGCCATAGCCATTGCTGAAAACGCAGAGTGGTTTTGTCATAATGGCTTCGGAGAAACAAAAGAGCAGGCAGCAGAAGAGGCTATTATTGGTGTATTAAATCTTGTGAAAAATAGGGATTTATAGAATGATGAAACATTTACTGAACCCAATTGTATAGATTGGGTTCTTTTTGATGTCTAATAAAGTGTATTGCGACATATTCACATTGTAAAAACTTGTTTATATTGAATCTTTTCAGGCTTCCCCTGCGAATCCGCTACAATGATTTCCCCTATCCAGAAACAGTCGGAAAGGTTCAAGGGATGTACGGAAATGGGGAAGCCTTTTTCGGTGTACTAGAAGGAAGTATAGTATTATGTTTTAAAATTAAATCTTCTACAGCTTCATCTAATAGGCGTGACATAAGGATACGAGTAACAGAGGAGATTTTTTTCATGGAAGTGAGAAGGTCGGACATAAATGAATGGTATACACAAAAACAGGTGGCTGAACGATTAGGTGTTTCAAAGGCAACTGTCTATTATTATGCCAAACAAGGAAAAATTAGAAAAATGGCAGATCCTCACCGACTGCATCGAGAAGCTCGATACTATAAAGAGGAAGTGGATTGTTTAGCTAGGGAGAGGGAGCAGTATGCGACCTTCAAAAGTGGCCAAACAGTTGGGTTTATCTGTTCAAAGTGTCTATAAATATATCAAAGATGTAACCATTAAAGCTGTAGAAGTACCTTCCGGTGATGAAAGAACGAATTATGTGATTTCAGAGGAAGCTTTTTTAGAAGCAAAGGAATTGTTTCTGTCCTTAGAATTTGAACGTGTTCGGAAGAATGAATATTATGATTCTAACTATGACATTGCGCTTTTTTAGTATTTCCAATCTAAAGATAGTACCGCTGCTAGGGTGATGAAGGATGAAGAGTTAAACTGGGGATTTTATCTTCCGTACTATCAAAAATGGGTAGATTATAATGAAGGGATTGAAAAATATGGCTTGGAACCTTGTTATGAAATCCATAAAGATACACTAGATTATAAAGGCTACGTTCATATTCAGATTCCTAAAGGTGAAGATGTTTATTACCCATTTATTGATTTCATATATGAGTCTTGGGGGGATAGAAAACTTAGGGGTCCGAGAGTATGAGCAGGGTGTGTATATTTCGATGAAGGCAGGGGAAACATCTCTTCAACATTCTATTCCTTTTAAACTGGAGCAGCTTATTCCTTTTATAAAAGAGGGAACGGGAAGGGTTATTTATTGTTCGGAGTGCTTATCGCAAAACGAATTTAGAACTGCCAATAAAAATATTGGATACTGTTAAGCAATTGGCTGAACAAGAGAATATTACCATGAGCCAGTGGGGAGAGGGGGCCATTTATCAAGCTTTAAAAATAGCAGAGTCCTAGTGAGGAAAAATATGTTTTAAATTCTGAAGAATAATATAGGAATACACGATTATTGAGGATTATATGGGTTGAAAAACAGGTGATTTTGAAATAGGACAAACGTTCGAAAATAGAAAATTGGACGCAAAGAGAGCTTCTTTGATTAACTCAATCAAATTTATTTGACCACGCTTATTTCCGTCATTTTGTTTGTTATTCTTATACAATTTATAGCTGAATTAGTAACAGAAAGAAGGTGCTAAGCACCTTCTTTTGGTTTGTTCATAGTTTGTTCATAATTTCCATATAAGCTAATTAATAGATTAAATAGTATTAATCATATATTTATATATAAGCTAGATTATGTAATAATGGTTTGCTAGAAGGTAGGTGCTTAATTAATGAAACAAAAAGTTCAAGGTATTTCTCAAAAATATATTGGCTTTTTCTTTTTGGCCGTCATTCTTCTTTGGATGAAAACATATGTTACCCAATTAACTCAATTTGACTTAGACATTCAAAACTTTATTCAACAGTTTCTATTATTTATTAATCCATTAGGTTCAGCGTTACTATTTTTAGGATTCTCTGCTTTATTTAAAGGGAGAAAAAAATATATTGCGCTGATTGTGATAGATTTTCTTTTATCGTTCTTATTGTTTGCCAATGTGGTATACTATCGATTCTTTAATGATTTCATTACGTTGCCAACATTGACTCAGACACAAAACTTTGGCGATGTCAGCGGAAGTGTGTCAACTTTATTGAAACCATATGATTTCTTATTTTTTATTGATCTTATTCTATTAGTTGCATTACTTGTTTTTCGGATCGTGAAAATCGAGAAAATAGATATGCGCCGTCAAAAGGTGGCTGCTCTATTCTTAATGGTACTTGCCATTTCCTGTGCCAATCTCTCTTTAGCAGAGGTAGACCGTCCGCAATTATTAACAAGAGGATTTGACAGAAACTATATTGTTAAATATTTAGGTATGTACAATTATACTATTTACGATGCGGTGACAAGCACAAAGGCATCAGCGCAGCGTGTAATGGCTAGCAGCGACGATATCACTGATGTGAGGAACTATACCAATTCCCATTATGCAGCGCCGGATCAGGTTTATTTTGGTGCAGCTAAAGGAATGAACGTCATTTATTTGCATTTGGAGTCAACTCAAAATTTCCTTATGAATTACAAGCTTAATGGGGAAGAAATTACACCGTTTTTAAACTCGTTAACAAATGACGCCAATACCCTTTATTTTGATAACTTTTTCCATCAAACAGGTCAAGGGAAAACAGCAGATGCTGAATTTATGCTTGAAAACTCTTTATATGGACTGCCGCAAGGTGCTGCCTTTACGACGAAAGGAATGAACACGTTCCAATCGGCTCCGGGAATTTTAGGTCAGCAGGGATATACTTCTGCGGTATTCCATGCTAATTCAGGAAGCTTTTGGAACCGCAATGAAATTTACAAATCATTTGGTTACGATAAATTTTTTGATAGTAACTACTATCAATTAAGTCAAGAAAATAAAGCGGAGTATGGAATGATGGATAAACCGTTCTATCAACAATCGACTGCATTATTGGAAACTTTGCCACAGCCGTTTTATGCGAAATTTATTCCGGTTGCAAACCATTATCCATATAAAATGGACCAATCTCTAACGACCATCGCACCTGCTGCAACAGGCGATGCTTCAGTCGATGATTATTTCCAAACAGCCCGTTATGCGGACGAAGCGTTAAAAGAGTTCTTTGATTATTTAAAGCAAACTGGCTTACTTGACCGTTCCATTATTATTATGTACGGTGACCATTACGGAATATCCGAAAACCATAATAAAGCAATGGAAAAAGTGCTTGGAAAAGAAATTACTCCATTTGAAAGCGCAGGACTTCAGCGTGTGCCGTTATTTATTCGTGTACCTGGAATTCAAGGCGGGGTTAATCACGAATACGGCGGTCAGGTAGATATTCTTCCAACACTTCTTCATTTGTTAGGAATTGATTCAAAACAATACGTTCAATTCGGTACGGATTTACTGTCTGAACAGCACGATGATCTTGTGCCATTCCGAAATGGCAACTATGTAAGTCCAACTATTACAGCTGTTGGTGACAAGTATTATGATTCAACAACTGGTTTAGAGCTGCCTGAGGACAAGTTAGAAGAAGCGAAAAAGTACCACGAAATTGTGGACCAAGAGCTGGCGATGTCGGATAAAGTAGTTAACGGTGACTTATTGCGCTTCTACACACCTGAAGGCTTTAAGCCAATTGATCGGACAAAATATGACTATAATAAAAAAACTGTAAGTACATCCAAATAAATAAATGAAGAAGGCTGCTTGGGTTTTAACTCAGGTAGCCTTCTTTTATATTTGGCTCTGTTAAAAGTTGTTGATAATTTGATTTATAGGAACTTATGTTCAAAAGATGGGTTTAACTATATAAAAGTTGGTGATGACCGTGAGAGCAACTGATATTCTTAAGGCCATTCAAAACCTAAATCCAGCAGAAAAACACCGACTACGAGAGTATTTAATTGTTGCTCTTACTGCATCTTTCTCGACAGTAGCTTTTCTGAGCGGTTCCTTCGACATAGTTATTGGCATTTATGTTTAGGGGAGGAATACGATTGTAGACAAACTGGTGGAGGAGGCTCTGAAGAGGTCTTTTTTATTTGTCTTTATTATTAAAGTAAATACGAAACAATAAAACAAGGTTTCCTAGAGATGTTGTTTTATTGTTTGAATGGAACAGGAGTATAAATATTTTAAGTATACATTAAAAAGCGTTTACTTTTTTCATTTAATAATAATTGAATGTAATGAAAACACAATAACATAACTATTCGTATAATCCTGATTTTACGAATAATATTTAGAATACTAATTTGATAAAAATTGTGATTTATAGTAAAAAAGCATCTCTCGGTATGCTCTTTTTATTTTAGGCTTCTAGAAAGGTATTTTGTAATTACTGCAGGGCTAAATCAATAATTAGGTGCTTTTCACTAGATGATTCTTAACTCTATATTTTACTGAACCCAATCATTTAGATTGGGTTTTTTGGCGTGCTACCACTAATGTTTCGAAATATTATCACTGTAAAAACCTTATTAATGTCGAGGTTTGTAGAATAAGGGAGTTTCCCTGACCTAATAGGGAAATTCCCCGATGTAGAAAGTTTGTGCAGTTCTTTACAATAAAGTTAAGGAATTGTTGGGAATAAGGAGGATTTATCATGCAGACAAATATTGAAGCAAATGCAAAGGCAAAGGTAAAAAAGGAAAATCCAAAATCAATTAACAATGCTTTTGCCTCGCATTTTGCTAAATCTATGTTTCTAGCCGTTTGCGGGCTAGCGATCTTAACGTTTATTGGTACTAGAATGTTTACGCATATTGATTTAAATCTATATGGCTATATGGTGGGAACACTCGTCTTTATCGGAGGTTTCTTCTATCGATTTATTGCCTGGGGTGAAAGACCGCCGACAAAAATCATCATCAAAAAAGGTCTTAAGCTGCTGTTTAGAAAATCAACACCACAAACATCTGTAGAGCACCTGGCAACATACAAATTTATCTGGAATAGGGGAATTTACCGATGGACCCAGCATGCCTTGATTGGCTGGGGCTGTGTTCTTGCTATTTTAGTCACTTTTCCGCTTGTGTTCGGATGGATGTACTTCACGATGAATGATAATGGCTACTACAACATTATTGTTATGGGTGTGAAAGTCTTGACTGTAGAGGCTACTGGCCTGATTGCTACATTATCTTATAATGCATTAAACATTTCAGCTGTTATGGTGATTACTGGAGTAACGATGGCTCTATACCGCCGCTTGAAAAATATGCAGGCACGAGCAGAGCAAAAATTCATTTATGATTTTCTTCCATTATATCTGTTGTTATTAGTCAGTATTACAGGATTAGCACTTACCTTTATGAATATGTTTTTACACGGTGCAGGACAGCCTGCTATGTCTTTAATCCATCAATGGTCCGTTATTATTACCTTAATTTATCTTCCATTTGGAAAATTAGCTCATATTCCGTTCCGTCCAATGAGTGTCTTGGCAAGAAACTACCGAGAACACTATGCGGAGCAATCCATGAAAGAATGTAAGGTGTGCGGTGATGAATTTGTTTCTGTAGAACAATCAAAAGACGTTGTTGATGTTCTAGGAGTTAACGATATCGAGTTTAAAACGAAGGAAGGCCACCATCTTGCAGAGTTGTGCCTTCCATGTCGAAGGAAGTACCGGATTGCGCAATTCTCCGGTTTCCCTACCCATGAGGTAAAAGTGAAGGAGGCAAACCAGAATGCAAAGGGATAAGTTTTTTAGAGAAGTAGAGAATGTAAGACATCCAAATGAAACCTTAATCAAAACGCATTGCTCCTATTGCGGCATGCAATGCGGGATGAACTTAAGGGTGAATACAAAAACCAATAAAATTATCGGGGTTGAACCTCGTTATGACTGGCCTGTAACACATGGAAAGATGTGTCCTAAGGGCGTAACAGCTTACCAGCAGACAAACCATGATGATCGTATTTTAAAACCTCTTATTCGTGATGATGCATCTTTAAAAGGAACGAAAGAGGGCTTCCGCGAAGCAAGCTGGGAAGAAGCGTATGATTTAATTGCGAAAAGGTTTAACGAGCTACAAAACAACTATGGAAAAGACACACTGTCTGTTTTCAGTGGTGTATCAATGACAAATGAAAAATGTTATTTAACAGGCAAATTTGCCCGTGTTGCTCTTGGAACACGTTATATCGATTATAATGGGCGATTCTGTATGTCAAGTGCGGCTGGGGGCTTCCTTCGTTCATTCGGTGTTGATAGAGGTTCCACATTGCCTTGGACAGATATTCATGAAACAGACTGCCTATTTATTGCCGGAAGCAACACAGCAGAATGCCATCCGACATCCATGTTCCGTGTATGGCATGTACAGGAAAGAGGAGGCTACCTTATTGTTGCGGACCCGCGTGAAACACCAATTGCACGAAGAGCGGATGTTCATCTTGATTTACGTCCAGGAACAGACCTTGCTTTGGCAAACGGAATCTTAAATCTATTAATCCAAAATGGTTATGCGGACGAAGAGTTTGTTGCCAACCATACAAACGGATTTGAAGAAACGAAAGAGCTTGTAAAAGAATTTACTCCTGAATATACGAGCCAGCTTACAGGAGTCGCTCCTGAAAAAATCATCCGAGCGGCAGAAATTTACGGAAAAGCTCCAAATGCCGTTGTGATGTTCGCCCGCGGCATTGAACAGCAGCATAAGGGTGTTGATAATGTTTCTGCTTATACCAATATGGCCTTAGTAACTGGAAAAATCGGCCGTCCAAAAGCTGGTGTTGCTACATTTACAGGTCAAGGTAATGGACAAGGCGGCCGTGAGCACGGTCAAAAATCAGACCTATTACCAGGCTATCGAAAAATTACAAACCCAAAACATGTAGAAGAAGTTTGTAAAGTTTGGGGAATTACACCAGAAGAAATGCCGCAGCCGGGTGTATCGGCTTATGAAATGTTCGAATTGATGGAACAGAAAACAATCCGCGGATTGTACCTGTTATGTTCAAACCCTGCAGTATCTGCACCTAATTTAAACTTTGTAAGAAAAGCATTAAAAGGTTTGGACTTCATGGTATGTGCTGACTTCTATTTATCGGAATCAGCAGAGTTTGCCGATGTGATTCTGCCATCTGTTACTTGGTCAGAAGATGAAGGAACAGTGACAAACCTTGAAGGACGGATTATTAAAATAAATAAAGCGCAGGAACCAATTGGAGAATCAAAGCCTGACTGGCAAATGCAAGTAGAACTTGCCGAACGTCTAGGAAGAGGAAAATACTTCTCCCATCTAAAGACAGCAAAAGATGTGGCAGATGAGTTCAGACTGGCAAGTAAAGGCGGCTATGCTGATTATTACGGAGCTACATGGGACAAAATTGATAAACAGGATGGCGTATTTTGGCCTTGTAAGGATGAAAAGGATCCTGGGACACCGCATATGTTCCTAGATAAAAAGTTCTATCATCCGGATGGAAAAGCAAAAATTTGTGCGCTTCCTTACCGTCCGCCGGCAGAGGAGCCTTGTGAGGAATATCCGCTTCGCTTAACGACCGGCCGTGTTGTTTATCATTATTTATCAGGTAACCAGACAAGACGTATTAAGTTCTTACGTGATATGTGTCCAGAGCCATATGTTGAGTTACATCCAGAAACAGCAGCAAAATATAACATGGAACATGAAGAAAGAGTCCGCTTGTTTACAAGAAGAGGCGAGGCTATTTATAAAGTAAAAATTACGGAAGCGATTAGAAAAGACACAGTCTTTGTTCCGTATCATTTTGGTCACGAACAATCTATTAATCTATTAACCATTGCAGCACTTGACCCAATGTCACGTATGCCTGAATTCAAGGCATGTGCAGCGCAGATGGAAAAAGTTGAAACAAAGAAGGTGCTTTAAGTGCAAAAGAGGCTGTATATCGAATTAGAGAATTGTATAGGCTGCCGTTCTTGTCTAGCGGCATGTACACAATGCGGAGGACATGAACAGCGTAATCGAAATTATGTGTATGATGTAAATCCTCTTAAGGATCGACAGACAATGCCACTTATGTGCCTTCATTGTGTAAACCCGGCATGTGCAAGAAGCTGTCCGGCCCAGGCAATCCAAATTCACGAAACAGGTGCCGTTCTATCAGCATTAGTGGAAAAATGTATCGGCTGTCAAAACTGTACCATTGCCTGTCCATACGGCATACCGAAGTTTGATACTGAGCAAAACTTAATGTATAAATGCGATTTATGTATTGACCGAACAAAGGATAATATCCCGCCAATGTGCGCGAGTGTTTGTCCAACTAACACACTTCAATGGTTGACAGATGAAGAAATTGAGAATAAGAAACAACAATTCAATCTGGATAATGATATGTGGGTGACAAGCCTGCCATATCTTGAAGGCGAAACGAATGTAAAAGTCAATCTGCCTGGTATTTTACAGGGTACAACAAAGCTGTTCTAGGAGGTAATCGAATGCCATCGGATAAAAATAATAAAATCCCCTTTAATGAGGATAATTATACACATAATATTGAGCGGAATAATGAAAGAAAGCTAGATAGACGCGGGTTTATGAAAACTCTAGTAGGAGCAGCAGGTGCATTTGCTGTTTCCTCCCTTCCATGGGGAGCTGTAGCTGCCAAGGAATTGATGGGGCTTGGGGATAAGGAATATCCTCATCAAAAAATTACAGATATCAGTGATATCCCTGTTGGCGAAGCAGTCGAGTTTACTTTTCCTGGCGAACATGACGATGCCCTATTGGTTAGATTGGCAGAGAATAAATATGTTGCCTATCAAAATGCCTGTACACATCTTCGCTGTCCGGTGTTCTGGAAAAAAGAGCAGGGAGAATTGCTGTGTCCGTGCCACCATGGGAAATTTGATGTTGAGACAGGTGTTCCATTTGCAGGACCTCCGCGCCGGCCGCTTCCTGAGATTCAGCTAAAGGTGGAAAATGGGGCAGTTTATGCAGTGAGGGTGAAACGTTATGAAGCTTAGGATTGTGGGTGTAGCCGTACTATGCATCATTTTGATGCTGAATGTCATTTGTACTCAATACATGGTTCATCAATATTATTATGAAAACTATATCAATACATTAATCTTTGGGGGATTAAACATTTTTCTTTTCCCTACTGCTATTTATGTATATAAAAAAACAATAAATGCAAAGGCGTGAATCCTATGAACAGTGAAACATACCTTGACTTTTGTTTTATAAGAGAGGCTGCAGGTCATTTTGCTGCTGAAGTTGATCAAATGCTGACAGAACTTTTTAAAGACATTCGCCTGAATTGGTACTTAGATGAGAAGACAAAGGACGGAATTGAAATCGTCGTTGCTGAAGTAAAGGGAATGAGCAGATGGCAGTCAGAACAGGAAACCATTGATTATATCGAAGAACACGCAGACGAAGCATTCTGGAAGTATCTGCAGGGCTACCAGATGAACGTATACCCTGCAAAGAGAGGATGCGGAAGCTGTGGAACACATTAAAATGGAAGACTTACAACCATTTGTTTCTCAAAAGGTAATGGTTGCCATCCTTGATAGAGATGGCGAAGAGCAGGCTCCTTTTGTACCAAAAGAAATACAAAGGCTAGAACGGTGTCCAGATCATACTCATCTGCGCATTTACTTTGACCGCCGTAATTTTTTTGCTATTCCGTTAACAGCTAGTGTTTCTTTAGCTGAAAATGCATGGACTGCTTTTGATCAACAATCACAACTATATTATGTAATTAAGAAAAGAGCGTGAACACAATGATTAAAAAAATCCAGCTTCCATTACAAACAATGAATCTGATTGTTGGATTTATGATTTGGGTTTTAATCTCCTCCTTAATGCCATTTATTAAAGAGGATATTGCAATTCCTGAAGGCCAGCTGGCGCTTGTAACAGCTGTTCCGGTTATTCTAGGCTCTATTCTCAGGGTTCCGTTAGGATTCTACGCGAATCAGTTTGGTGCAAGAATAATATTTTTACTGAGCTTTGTTTTGTTGCTATTTCCTATATATTATATTAGTATTGCCAATTCATTAGCTGATTTACTAATTGGCGGATTATTTCTAGGGGTTGGCGGAGCTGTTTTCTCTGTCGGGGTAACGTCTTTGCCGAAGTATTATCCGAAAGAGCGCCATGGTTTTGTTAATGGAATTTATGGTGCTGGAAATCTTGGAACAGCTGTTTCAACCTTTGCTGCTCCAATGCTTGCAACGAAATTTGGCTGGTCTGTGACTGTTCAAATGTACCTAGTCATTTTGGCTGTTTTTATCCTAATGAACTTTTTCTTAGGTGATAAAAAGGAACCGAAAGTAAAAACAACGCTTTCCGAGCAAATAAAAGGTGTGTATAAAAATGAAAAGCTGTGGCTAATCTGTTTATTTTACTTTATCACCTTTGGTTCCTTTGTTGCTTTTACTGTTTATTTGCCAAACTTCCTTGTTTCAAACTTTGGTTTAGAAAAAGTAGATGCAGGTATGCGTACTGCTGGATTTATTGTGGTCGCTACGATTATGCGTCCAATCGGGGGCTGGCTGGCTGACCGTTTTCATTCTCTTATTTTACTTATGTTCGTATTTGGTGTATATACGGTTTCTGCGATGATTCTTTCATTTGCTCCATCACTTGCATGGTATACAATTGGGTGTTTAACCATTGCGTTTTGTGCTGGAGTCGGAAATGGTGTTATCTTTAAGCTGGTGCCGTTATACTTTCAAAAGCAGGCTGGTATTGCAAATGGTATTGTATCGATGATGGGCGGCTTGGGAGGATTTTTCCCGCCAATCTTATTATCATTATTGTTTAATATAACAGGGCACTATGCCATTGGTTTTATGGCCTTATCTGAAGTTGCTCTTGCTAGCTTAATTCTGGTAGTCTGGATGTATTATCAGGAAAAGATGGCTCACGCCAAAAATGAATTGGACAGAGCTGTTGAAGGAAGTATGTTCAAGATTCGAAACAATAATAATATGAAAAAGGCGTAAACTTTCATTTGCTTTTTTGTGAAAGATTATTAGGGAAGGAGGGTTGGAATGAAAACACAGCCGGCAGAGGAAAATATCAGTTCCTACATTATTCAAGCGCAGGAACAGGAGCTTAAACGAATTGCTCTTGAACTTCATGAAGGTGTGGGTCAAACCTTATACAGTCTTTATACAGGTATGCAGTTTATTGAAGGAACTGTGGATCCATCAATAAAGAGGTATATGGAAGATATGACTCAATTGATGGAAAAGACGATTCAGGAAGTAAGGCTTCTGGCTGTAGAATTGCATCCTCCTACTCTCACAACACTTGGGTTACTTTCAGCTATGAAAACGTATTTGAAATTATATACTTCAACCTATGGAATTGAAGTGGAGTTTAACGCCACGGGTGATGAGGTTCAGCTTTCGGAAAAAGAGAGAATTACTCTTTTCCGAGTTTGTCAAGAGGCACTAGCTAATATTGCGATACACGCCGATACCATTCGGGCAGAAATCACCTTTTCATGGGAAGCGGAAGGATTATTTATTTCAATTAGAGACTTTGGCAAGGGTTTTGATGTGGATGCAGTACTCAGTTTTTCACCGGGTCTTGCCTCGATGATTGAAAGAATGGGTTTGATTGGCGGTAGCTGTGCAATATCTTCTAAGGTGCAGGAAGGGACTTCTATAGTATTTTCCTTACCAATATGTAAGAATAATGATTAGGGGATTTGCTTAAGTGCAATCCCCTCGTTGTATTGATTAGTAGATTAAATTTGGGTTTTAATTAGGGGGGATTGGCTTGATTAAAATATTGCTTTGTGATGATCATGCCGTTGTAAGAATGGGGCTGAAAATGTTATTAAATAATCATGAAGATATGGAAGTCGTGGGTGAGGCTTCAGAAGGAAATGAAGGAATCCAGCAGGCTCTAGAACTTAAGCCAGATGTGGTAGTGATGGATTTAAGTATGCCTCATGGGAAAGACGGATTATCGGCTACTTCAGAATTAAAAAAACTGATGCCAGAAGTAGAGATTTTGATTTTGACGATGCATGACGATGAGGAGTATTTATTCCGTGCCATTCAGGCTGGGGCATCAGGCTGTATTTTAAAAAGTGCACCACAAGAGGAGCTATTAGGAGCTATCCGCTCTGTTTCGGGTGGTAATGCATACCTCCATCCTTCCGCAACGAAACGTTTAATGGAGGAATACCTAGGCAGTGTCAAGCAGGGAAATGCTGATACCTTTCAACTCCTTTCGGATCGTGAGAAAGAGGTCCTAACCTTAATTGCAAAAGGATTTTCAAACAAGGAAATAGCGGAAAGACTGTTTATCAGTGTAAAAACAGTTGAAACTCACAAAGGAAACCTTATGGAAAAGCTCCAAATGAAGACAAGACCAGAGCTTGTGGCATTTGCTTTAAAAAAGGGGTTATTAGGCTATGGATTATAATGGGTGCGATCGTGATGGAACGTGCCAGCAAATTAAAAGTTGCTGTGAACAGTTATTAGCAGAGCTGGGCTGTGATTTTGTCGGCTTGGCAATCCAAAATACGAATGGGCCAGATGTTCGATGGCATTATGCTGCTGGAAACAGTAATGATAAATACATGAGAATCACGGTCCGCTATGGAAAAGGAATTGCGGGTAAAGTCATTTCTACAGGCAGACCGATAACAGTAGAGGATTTTCCTAAAAATATTTCCGGAAAAGCACTCGAGTATCCTATCATGCTGGCGGAAAATCTTCTGTCTGCTTTTGCTGTTCCGATTCAGATAAATGGCATTCCAAAAGGAGTTTTACTAGTAGGGAATCGGACAAATAAGACTTTTTCGGAATCTGAACATCAAGTTGTTTTACTGGCTGCAAAGGGGTTGGAGGCAAAGTTAAATAGCAACAGGAGGAAATAATATGGACAGGAAAGATCCTAATAATATAGAAGATAAGATTAATCCTAGTTCTAATGATGCAGTCATTTTTGTAAATGACTGTGGGATTACCTCGGAACATAGACAGGTGATAGAGGAATTAAATAAATCTGTAAATGAATTAATGGCCTTTAAATTTGCTCTAGATGCATCTTCAATAGTAGCGATAACAGATCGAAAAGGAACGATTACATATGTTAATAATCAGTTTTGCCGGATATCGAAGTATTCAAGAGAGGAACTGATTGGCAAGGACCATCGTATTATCAATTCCGGCTATCATCCAAAGGAGTATTTCGTTGAGTTGTGGAACACAATAACCAAGGGAAAAGTATGGAAAGGAGAAATCAAAAATCGGGCAAAGGATGGCAGCTATTATTGGGTGGATACGACGATTGTGCCATTTCTTGGTGAGGATGGAAAGCCCTATCAGCATTTAGCGATTCGTTATGAAATTACGCAGCGAAAAAATGCTGAAGAGGAATTGCAAAATATGATGACGAAAATTATTGATGTCCAAGAGGATGAACGAAAACGGATATCCCGCGAACTTCATGATGGAATTGGTCAAAATTTATACAGTCATTTGATAACGATTAACCGACTTCAAACCGAAATGAGTCATCCGCTGTTAGACCAAATGCAGGTCGAAGCAACTGCGATTATTGAGGAGCTTCGCGATCTTTCTTGGGAATTGCGCCCATCTGTATTAGATGACCTCGGTTTAATTCCAGCCATTCGTTCCTATCTTGTCCGTTATTCTGAATACAGTGGGATAAATGTTCATTTTGATTGTTATCTTCAATGCCGCTTAAGTGCGAATAAAGAAATTACCATTTATCGTATTATTCAAGAAGCATTAACGAATGTTCGGAAATATGCTGAAACAGATGAAGCTTTTGTGACGATTCGAGAAATGGATAATGAAATTCGGGTGGTTATTGAAGATTACGGAAAGGGGTTTGTAATCGAAGAAGTCATTCGTGGTGTAGGTCTTTTCAGTATGGAAGAAAGGGCTAAAGCAGTCGGTGGATTCCTCTCTATTCATTCGATTGAAGAGAAAGGAACGAGAATTGTTTTGGAGGTTCCGATGTAGCCGAGAGTTATGTTGCTAAAGGATTTATTTTACAATTTGGCTTTGTTAAAGTACTGTGTTGATAAGCCAGACTTTTGACTCATTCGTGTGAAATGACCATACAGCTTAAATGAGTCAAAAATCAACAATATTATTTAACAAAGCTTACAATTTTAATAAATCAAAGGAAATTAATTGAAGATTTCGATAATATAGGGTAGTATTAATATTGGATATAGGGATATTTCGCTCTATTCTATCAGAATGACCTTTTTTATAACAGGAAGTTTGTGTTCTAACATTAATTAAAAGGCAATGAGTCTCTAGATATGATGCTAGAATTTAAGCCGAAATAAGACGTAGTTGGAAGAACTATGCTTATTTTGGCTTTTTCTTTTCTGCTAAAAAAACGGGAGGTAGAATCCAAATGGTGATAGAGCAAAGATTGGAAAGCAATTTATCAATGAGCGAATTGGATAAGCAGCTGCAGTCAGAAAAACATGCAGTGGCAAGTCAATTAGCAGCTGGAATTGCACATGAAATCCGAAATCCAATTACGGCCATAAAAGGTTTTTTGCAATTAATTATGGCTGACTATAAAGGGGAGCCTATGTATTTTGAAGTAGTAGAATCCGAAATCGCCAGGGTGGAAGCTATTTTAAAAGAACTAATGGTTCTCGGGAAACCAGCGAAAATAAAGTATGAAGAGCTAACTATCCAAGTATTGCTAGATCAAGTACTTACGTTAATGGAGTCACACGCACTATTAAATAATATTGAAATTGTCAAAAGGTACAATTTTAGAGAGGTCACAGTAGTAGGTGATGAGAGTCAGTTAAAACAAGTGTTTATTAATTATATTAAAAATGCCATTGAAGCTATGCCTGATGGAGGAACTATTTTTGTTGAGGGATTTAATCCTTGTAAAAGCACCATTCAGATTCAAATTATTGATCAAGGCTGCGGGATTCCAACTGACATGCTTGGACGGATAAGTGAACCATTTTTTACTACAAAAGAATATGGAACAGGTCTTGGGATGCATGTCAGCAGCCAAATCATCGAAGAGCATCAAGGACAAATAAATATTAGTAGTAACGATGATGGAACTTGTATCGAAGTTCTTTTACCGACGGTTTTTAAATAATTACTGTATAATGTAAATATTACTAATATTATGTATAAATTTCAGAAGTTATCCGTGATGGCAGAGATATTGATATCGATACTACTAAAGACTGATTCTAGAAATAGGGTATATGAAACAAACGATTTATAAAAGTCGTTTTAAGCCGTGGCCTAGCTTCTTTTATGAGAGGTTAGGTCTTTTTTTCTGAAAGGAGTAACTCATGATTAGAACAACACAGGAGAATATGCAGTACCTTAGCAGCAAGTTAAGTAAGCAGTTAAAGCGTAGGTTTGGAAAAGGACCTGAAACCTGTTATGTTATGCAGAAAGGGAAACGATTCTATGTCTATATGAGAAATTTCATTACCCCTGCAGAGGAAGTTTTAATCAGCAGCAATGAATTGAATCTTGCAACCAATTTCCGTTCTACTGTTATCAATACGGTCGTAAAAGACTTTATTCCAGAAGTGGAAACGGTGTTGGGGAATTTGTATGAATATTTCCGGTCTGATTGGGATTATGACAGAAATACGGGAATTCTTTTATTTGAGATAAATAATATGGTGGAAGAACAAATCGAGGTAAGCTTTGAAAAACCACTTTTAAAGCTGCTGGATGAAATTGGTTCAAAGACTCATAAAAAAGCGTCTTGTTTAAAAATCGTCAGCTACTCACAAAATATTTGTACAATTGAGTCACAGAAGGTCCTTTTACAATTAGAACGTTTTGTTTATCAAAATGGAGATTTCGATTTATTACTCCACCAAGCCAGAGAAATAAAAAAAGAATATATGAACTGTAAACATTTATTTGAGAATATTTTTAACCGTTCGATTGAAGATATTTTTATCATTTGGGATTATGAAAAAGATCGTAATGATATTGTGTTTATTTTTAATAAAGAATATAGAGAGAATTAAGGTAATAAAGAAATAGAAGTACTTGAAAAGAATGAGCCGCTCCATTTGCGGAAAATATTCTCTGAAATTTGTTTGAAAAAGGGATTGAAGCATATTCACTACTATGCTAGTATAATAACCAATATAATATTACCTTTAATACAGTCCAGAGAGGCTGAAAAGGGCGATGGAACAGCTGTTTATAGCTGCCTTATACTTACTTTTGTTTACTCATGCCCTTTTGTCCTCTGCGACGAAAGGGTATTTATTTTGTACTTTTAAAAAACCTCTTTTAAGCGAAGTCCTGTGAGGCTTCAAAGGAGAATGGAAAACTTGAATAGCCATTCTTTCGAGGTTCAACATGTAAAAAACGGAAGGGTGGAAACAAAATGGATTATCGTAAAAAAACGGTCGTCGCATCAACTGCAGGTTTAACTTTAGAAGGGATGGATATTATGTTTATCTCCTTCGCGATGTCGATGATTATTTCAGAGTTTGGGATTGATTTTGCAACAGGAGGACTTATTTCCTCTATAACAAATATTGGAATGTTGGTTGGTGGAATTCTATTTGGAATTTTAGCTGATAAATTTGGCCGGGTGCGAATTTTTACCTATACAATATTACTATTTGCTCTTGGAACTGCATTAACCGGATTTGCGACAAATATTGAACAGGTTTATTTGTTTAGATTTATTGCTGGACTTGGTGCTGGCGGTGAGTACGGAATTGGTATGGCTCTTGTAGCCGAGGCTTGGCCGAAGAATAAACAGGGAAGAGCATCTTCTTATGTAAGTGTGGGTGCTCAATACGGTGTCATCCTTGCTGCTTTACTAAGTGCAATGATTCTGCCAATGTTAGGCTGGAGAGCCTTGTTCTTTGTTGGTGTACTTCCTGTTATTTTTGCTTTCATCGTAAGAAAGAATTTGCAAGAATCTCCAAAATGGTTAGCTGCACAGAAAGACAATACAGTGAAGAAAGAAGAAAATGGAAAACTAGTTCAGTTATTTGCTTCTCCAAAAACGGCTATGACAACCATTGCTTTAGTGATTATGGCGACCGTTCAAATTGCAGGCTATAATGGATTAATGATTTGGCTTCCTTCTATGCTTCAGCAATCACAAGGCTTGTCCGTTTCAAGCTCAGCGCTTTGGACAATTAGTACAGCAGTTGGAATGATTATTGGGATGTTAACCTTTGGACGATTTATGGACCGATTTGGAGCAAAGCGAGCTTATGGTACCTTTTTACTTGCCTCTGCTGCTGCTGTATTCTTCTATTCATATGCAACAGGAAGCGCAGGTTTATTAATCGGCGGTGCCATTGTTGGATTCTTTTCAAATGGAATGTTTGCAGGATACGGTGCACTAATTAGCAGTTACTATCCAGTTCAAATAAGAAGTACTGCTACGAATACCATCTTTAACTTTGGACGTGCGGTAGGAGGTTTATCGCCAATCCTTGTTGGTTATATTCTGCAAAGTTCTAATATGACAGTTGTGATGATTTATTTAGCGGCACTTTATTGCATTTCCTTTATTGTTATGCTTACGCTTCAGCAAAGAGTGACTAATCCTAGTACAATAAAGAGGATACAGCCTGTTGGGAAATTTTAATAAGAGATAAAAATGAACCATCAATTATGGTGCAACAAGCATCTGATTGATGGTTTTTTTGACGTTTTCTCGGCAAAGCTTCAATGGATATTCAAAATTAAATTTGTAAACGATAAAGAAGACAGAATAAGGAGGGATTAATATGAATGATGAGAAGGATAAACTTGAAGAAGTGATTAAAGATTCAATTGAAATAGAAGAGGATTTAATGCGTACATATTTGATAAGTGCTGAGCGGGTCCAAGATAATGATGAGTTAAAAGAACGCTTGGAGAATTTTGCGCAAGGAAATGCGAAACGGACGAAGCAGCTCATCGATGAGCTGAAGGAAATGAAGGAAGAGTAGAAATGGGAAAGTTAGTAAAAAAGAGCCGGTCCTCTTGAAACGGCTCTTTTTCACAATATTAACGCACGATAAACCAGCTGTTTACAAGCTGTTCTTTATTATAAAGCAATGGCTGATTGGTTTTGGCATCAACCACTTCTCCTCCGGCAGCTTCAACAATAGCCTGACCTGCTGCTGTATCCCATTCCATTGTTGGAGCAAAGCGAGGATAGACATTTGCCTTTCCTTCTGCTACTAGACAGAATTTTAATGAGCTTCCTGCAGAAATCATCTCAACGTTTCCATGTTCTTTTTTAAGATTCTCAACAAATGTTTCTGTTTCCAGAGATAAATGGGAGCGGCTGGCCACCACTTTATATGAACCCTCATGACCGACTGCAATTTTATCAGAAACGGCTAGTAAATCCTGCTCGGATTGCAGCTGATGTCTGCTGTACTGGTTTACTTTAAAAGCTCCAAGCTGGTTTGAAAAATACATTTCATCCTTTACAGGAACATATATAACACCTAAGATAGGCTTTTGCTGGTGAGCAAGTGCAATATTCACAGTGAATTCTCCGTTACGATTCACAAATTCTTTCGTACCATCTAAAGGGTCGACAATCCAAAGAGTTTCCCACTTGTTTCTTTCTTCAAAGGGAAGGTGCTGACCTTCTTCACTCAGTATAGGAATGGAGGGATAGTGCTGCTCCAAGTGTTTCACAATCATTTCATGTGATTTTTGATCGGCTAATGTAAGAGGGGAGGCATCCTCTTTTGTTTCCACTTGAAAATCAGTATCATATACTTCTAAAATCTTTTGTCCAGCTTCATAGGCAGCTTTCGTTATATGGAGAATTTTAATAGATTCAATCATTTTAATCATCCTTAAAGTTATTTAGTTGCTTTCTTTTTCAAAATAGTGAAATAATAATATGTATGAAAAATCTTGAGAAAAAAGAATTAATGTTAATTCTACATAAAAGGGAATCATCCTGCAAATGAATGATTTTATGAATTGGAGGTAATGAAAATGGATTTACAGTTAGCCGGAAAAAAAGCGCTTATTACAGGTGGAAGCCGCGGTATTGGGAAAGCGGTTGCACGCCAGCTCGCATTAGAGGGTGTTGATTGTGTAATTTGTTCCAGAAGTGAAGCGGCTTTAAAAGAAACAGCCCAAGAAATTAGTGAGGAAACAGGGCGGAATATTTATCCTGTCACAGCTGATTTGGGAAATCCTGAATCAATTCAAAGATTGGTAGAAACTGCCGTAGATTTATTAGGCGGTATTGATATTTTGATAAACAACGGAGCTCGCGTAAGCGGTAAAGAACCTGAAGGATTTAATGAAGTGAGTGATGAATTGATTTTAAAAGATTTTGAGGAAAAATTCCTCGGTTATTTCCGATGTACAAGGGCTGTTGCTCCTTATATGAAGGAAAATAATTGGGGCCGGATTATTAACGTAAGCGGTTTGGCTGCCAGAATGGCCGGCAGTGTTAGTGCAGGAGCGCGAAATGTATCGGTTGTTCATCTAACGAAGACTTCGGCAATCGAATTAGGTAAATATGGTATTAATGTGAATGCTGTTTATCCAGGATTTACAGAAACGGAAACCATTAATGAACGAATTCCAAATGAAGAGGACAGGAAGAAGCTTGCCAGCATGAATTCAATCGGCCGTTTAGTCAATGCGCAGGATGTAGCAAATGCTATAACCTTCTTGGCATCGCCTCTCTCCGTTTCTATTAGCGGTGAAGTGTTGTCTCTAACAGGCGGTACAGGAAACTCCGTTCATTATTAATTATTGTGTAAAAGGGATGTCAGTGAACATCCCTTTTAATTATTTTCTCCTTATATTTTCTTGTCACTTTTTTGAACCGCTTGTTTGGGTTATATTAAAAACATCATAGAGAATAAGGATGAGGTAACTTAATGAGTGAAATAAGCTTTAAGGATTATAATATAGGTGAAGAAATCGTCAGAGCCATTACGGCTATGAGTTATGTAAGCCCAACAGAAGTTCAGCAAAAGGTGATTCCAATTGCATTGGAGAAAAAGGATTTGGTTGTATCATCTCAAACAGGAAGCGGAAAGACGGCTGCCTTTGGCATACCTATATGTGAAATGGTGGAATGGGAGGAGAATAAACCGCAGTGTCTCATTTTGACGCCAACGCGGGAACTCGCTGCGCAGGTAAAAGAGGATATTACCAATATTGGAAGATTCAAACGGATCAAAGCAGCTGCTATTTACGGTAAGCAATCCTTTGCGAAGCAGAAGCTTGAACTGAAGCAAAAAACGCATGTTGTAGTCGGAACTCCAGGCAGGGTATTGGATCATATTGAAAAAGGAACATTGGTCGTGGAAAAGCTCAAATTTCTTATTGTCGATGAAGCGGATGAGATGCTGAATATGGGTTTTATCGACCAAGTAGAGAGCATCATTCAAAAGCTTCCTATAGAACGAGTGACATCTGTTTTCTCAGCAACGATGCCAGAGGATATTAAAAAACTCTGTCGTACTTATATGAAAAATCCAGTTGAAATCTCAGTTGAAGCGACAGGCAGCACTACTGAAAAGATTGATCATAACCTCTTAGAAGTAAAAGAAGAGGGGAAATTTTCTCTTTTAAAGGATATAACAATGGTTGAGAATCCGGATAGCTGTATTATTTTCTGCCGTACGCAAGAGCGGGTTGATGACGTAATGGAAAGACTTGATAGTAACGGTTATCCATGTGATAAACTGCATGGAGGGATGTATCAGGAGGATCGATTTGCCGTTATGGATGATTTTAGAAGAGGAGAATTTCAATATCTAGTGGCAACAGATGTAGCTGCAAGAGGAATTGATATTGAGAATATAAACCTTGTTGTTAATTATGATATTCCATTAGAAAAAGAAAGCTATGTGCACCGAACTGGCCGAACGGGCAGAGCAGGTAGAGCAGGGAAGGCTGTTACCTTTGTTACCCCTTATGAACAAAAGTACTTAGATGAAATTGAACAATATATAGGGTTTAAGATTCCTGTCATGACACCGCCTGCAAAAGAGGAAGTAGAAAGCAGAAAGGCTGAGTTTACAGCAAAAATAAAAGCAGTACCGACTTTAAAGGAAGATAAAGCAGCAAACTTAAATAGGGATATTATGAAGCTGTACTTTAATGGAGGAAAGAAAAAAAAGCTGAGAGCAGTAGACTTTGTTGGAACGATTGCCAAATTAGACGGTATAAGTGCTGAAGATATTGGAATCATTACAATTGAAGAAAATGCTTCTTTTGTTGAAATTTTAAATGGAAAAGGTCCTGATGTACTAAAGGTTATGAAGAATACTACTGTCAAAGGTAAGAAGCTAAAGGTATACCAGGCAAAGTAAGTAATGCTTAAAGCAGGGAGATGCTAAAGAAGAACGCAATCGGTACGCGATGGCCTAAAAATAGATTCTGAGAAAAGTGCATAGAAAAGGAAAATAAGCAATCATGTTATTCTGATGAGAATAACATGATTGCTTATATGATTGTTTCACTCATTCTTTTATTTAGGCTCTGCTAAATAATATTGTTGATTTTTGACTCATTTAAGCTGTATGGTCATAAAGTGGTAGGAGAAAATGCATTTTCTTCTACCACTTTATGACCATACAGCAACCTTTCAGCATAGCTTAAAGGCGTGTGAAATGAATATTTCACACGAATGAGTTAAAAATCTGGTTTATCAACATAGTACTTTAACACGGCCTTTATTTAATAAGTGTTCCTCAATACTAAGACAAAACGTAGAGTATAATAATAGTATAGAAAACTGCCTTCGTTGTTAGTGTTGTCTAACAGAGAGAGAACAGTTTATCCCGCTCTTAACGGACAGTAAGACCCCTACCTCAAGATTCTGAGTATACAAAAGAGGATAGGTGGGGGATGGGAAAAATCCCCACTGATGGAAGTTTCACTTTATGAACGTTAGTTGGACATAGAACGATTGTTGTTGATGAGTGATTCTTCGTTTACCTCATCCTCTTCGACTACTTTGTCGAAAGAAGCATACTTTTCTTGAATAAGAATGTAACCAAGAGCAGCAAGAATGCTTGGTATGGCGAAGGTAGCAAAAGCTGCTTTTGTATCGATACCTGTTACAAGCAGCATGGCAATTAAAGTCGGAGCGAGAATCGAACCGATCCGCCCAATAGCCTGCGAGTAGCCTGCTCCAGTTGCACGAATTTCACGTGGATAGAATTCTGTAATGTATGGATTTCCTAAGTTCATTGCCCCAACAGTACTTGCTCCTCCGACAAAAATCAATACATATACTAGAGCAACATTTGTTGTGAGGCTTAAGGCAATAAATGTAACAACTCCCATTAAATATAACGAAATAAGAACTTTCCGATGGCCTACTTTACCTGCCAAATAACCGCCTATCAATGTACCCCCAATTTGCCCAAGGCATAGAACAATATTAAATGTTAAGCTTGAACTCAGACTAAAACCTGAATTCTGCATCATTTTTGGCAGCCATGTATTTAGCCCATAAGCCATCATCATTGTACAGAATACAGCAAGCCAAATCGCAGCCGTACTGAAAGCACGATTGTTTGTAAACAGCTTTTTTACCGGAAAGCCTTGATTGTCTTTTGCCGCTGCAGTAAGTTGATAATCATCTGTTTCCTTAAAATCTCCATCCGGTTTCACTTTATTAAGAATTTCTACTACTTTCCTAACCTGTTTTCTTGCTAAATAATAGGAAAGTGATTCAGGAAACTGCTTAATGAAAAGCGGGATTGTTAATAACGGAATCGCACCGATATAATACAACACACGCCAGCCTGTATGTGGAATTAGATATATCCCAATTAATGAAGCCAAAATTCCTCCTAAAGCATATCCAATATAAATAGCCCCTACAAGAAGAGGACGATGTTTTTTCGGTGAATATTCTGTCATTAAGGAAATACAGTTTGGCATTAAACCGCCCATTCCAATCGCCGCAATAAAGCGCATAATTGTGAACCAAACAATACTAGGAGCTAATCCTGCTGCCAAAGTAAATATACTGAATAAAAACATACATACTATAATGATATTTTTCCGGCCGAATTTATCTGCTACCGGAGATAGGACAAGTGCACCAATCATCATTCCAAATAAAGAATAGCTTCCCACTGCTCCTGCCTGTAGCGCGGATAAATTCCATTCTTCCATCATCCAGGGCATCCCCACACCATACATAGCAATATCAAAGCCGTCGAAACCTATTGCGTAGAAACACCAAATAAAAACAATTAAATGAAAGCGGTTAAATTTACTAGCAGAAACTATCTCTTGTGCAGCAATCGTTCGCATCTACTTTCCTCCTTTATTTATTCCTTTTTAATATTTTCACAGTGTTAATAATATATTTTAAATTTTCAGAATAGAATAAAGGTTTTCTTATAGATGGAACATTTAAATATTTTTTAAAAAACTTTTTAATTAAATCTTTATCGCTCTTTTATTTCCATAATTTCTTATGGCTAGTTCATCTGCCGCATCCATAACGGCTTTACTTAACTCCTGAACCCGGTAAGGTGTGATTCGTGATGAAGGCCCTGCAATGCTGACTGCATACGTCACTTTCCCTGAAGGGGATTTAACCGGTGCTGCTATCGAGGAAAAACCCAAATGTAATTCATCCTTACTATAAGAATAGCCGTCTTTACGTATTTTAGTTAAACGTTCCTTAAATTGCTCTGGATGCTTAATCGTATGACTAGTATAAGGAGACAACCCCTCTGCAATCACTTCCTCTATTTCTGATTGACACTGATAAGCGAGAATAACCAGTCCGGTATTTGTCGCATGAATAGGATTCTCCTTTCCTTCGTGTGAAAGCAAATGAGTATAGTTAGGACTGTCAATTTTTTGTAAGTACACTACTTTATGATTTTTTAAAATAGAAACATGCGCTGCCTCACCTGTTTCTTGAACGAGTTTTTCTAAGATAGGATGTGATATTTGACAGATGTCATAATAGGATAGAATCGTTTTTTCTACTGCTAGAATAGATGATCCTAACCGAAACTTTTTCGTTACGAGGTCTCTTGCTAGAAAGCCCTCATGCATAAGAGTCATCGTGAGTCTGTGAATAGTACTATGTCCAACACCCAATTTTTCAGCCAATTCACTTAAAGTAAATTCAGGTTCATTCATATTAAAGAAGTTTAATAGACGGAGAGTATTCCCTAATGTAGACGAACTTTTCTTCTGATTGATTTCCATAGCTATGCTCCATTCCCATTCATTCATATTTTCTTTTTTTCGCTAAAACAGCTTTGATCACTTTATTGAAAACTAGTAGAAAGAGATCATCCGTTATTATTCCCCTTCAATATATCCTAATCGGTAAGAGATATCTTGTGCAGTTTTAACAACAATGTCCACCATTTCGGATATCGGTTTGGTACTCATTCGATCTTTTGGGCCGATTAAACTGACGGCTGTCACAACCTGGTCTGTATAATCCCTTATGGGTGCGGAAATGCTTATGCTATTTTCGTGCATTTCATCGATGCAGATACAGTATCCTTGTTTTTTAATATTTTGTAACTGATTCATCAAAATGTCTGGGTCCGTTACACTATTTGGACCCATTTTCGGTATTCCTGCTTGGAGTATTTCTTCCATCTTCTTCATGGGAAGATGAGCCAACAGTACTTTTCCTGAACTAGAACAGGTGGCAGGATTATTTTCACCAATATCCCCATGAAGAGGATAGGGTTTTTTACATTCAATTTTAAGTAAATAAACCACTTTCTCACCTTCAAGAGTAGGAATCATGGCTGTTTCCCCCACTTTGTCTACAAGTGCTTGCAGAGGTTCTGCAGCTTCTCGTTTTATTTCCATATGATACTTAATGACACCTGATAAATTAAGTAAGGATAAACCTAACCTATATTTTGAACCTGTTTTCTCTATAAATCCTTCTTTACAAAGGACATTTAATAATCGACTGACTGTACTTTTGGGAAGTTCTAATTCTCTAGTTAATTCCGTTATTCCCCAAATTGACTTTTCTCTAGTAAATAATTTTAAAATCCGCAGACCATTTTGGGCAGATTTCAGCAGTGTTTGATTTTGAATCGAAGAAACCATTACTTCACCCCGAAAAATTATTAAAATGTTCCATATATCAGAAAAATGCAATTTTTTTCAGAATATTCTTAGTATAACATTATCAATATGAAAACAGTACTTATTTACAAACTAGTTTAAGAAAGGAATGAGAAATCATGATTAAAAAAACTCTTGATGAAAAAGCATTTCAACTTTTAAAAGAAAAAATGGACAAAGGGTTGTTCCCGCAATGGGTGTTAACGGATCCGGACATTTATGAATTAGAAAAAGAAAATATTTTTGGTCGAACATGGCAATTCCTTGCACATGAATCAGAATTAAAAGAGCCAGGGGACTATGTTACAAGATGGATGGTTAATGATCCAGTTATTGTTTCAAAAAATCGAGAGGGAGAAATTAAAGCTTTCTTGAATTCCTGTGCCCATCGTGGTGTTCATCTATGTACTGCTGATCGCGGTAATAAGAAAACGTTTACATGTCCTTATCATGGGTGGAGTTACAATCTGGAGGGTGAGTTAATCGGAATCGTAGCTGGAAATAAAGTGTATGGAGAAGAAATGGATAAAGGTGATTGGGGATTACGGGAAATTCCTCAGATTGCTTCTTATCAAGGGATGATTTTTGGGAATCTGGATAAAGACGCAATGTCTTTAGAGGATTACTTAGGAGAAATGAAATGGTATTTAGATCTTATGCTTGGCCGCAGTGATGGAGGAATGGAAGTAAGAGGATTGCCGCAGCGCTGGGTAGCCAAAGCCAATTGGAAAGCCACGGCAGAGAACTTTGCTGCAGATCCTTATCATGTTCAAACCACCCATCGTTCGACCGTTGAAATGGGAATCAGTCCAGAAGATCCACTTTATGCCGGCTATGGACATCAGGTCGTTATGGAAAATGGGCATGGAATTAATGTTATTACATCAAAGACAGGAAAAGCACGTGTGCCATTCCAAGGTACACCTGAATCAATGTGGCCCATGTTTGAAAAGAACTTAACGCCGGAACAGCTCGATATTCAATCAAGGGTAACGGTTTTTGTCGGCGGGATGTATCCGAATCTATCATTTGTCAGCCCGATTCATGGGACAGAGGGGCACTTGCATAATTACTTGAACTTTAGACTTTGGCGGCCGATTGGTCCAGATAAAGTGGAGGTTTGGTGTTGGTTTATGATTGATAAATCAGCTCCTGAAGAATATAAAGAGGCTGCGTATAGAGGGTATTTAGGTTCTTTCGGTCCAACTGGAACTCTTGAAGTGGATGATACAGAAAACTGGGCACGGATTGTAGAAGTGAGCAGTGGATTAATGGCTCGTGATAAACATTTAAATTATAACAGCATTAACAATTACTTAATGGGCTTCGAACGTGTTGAACCCGATTCAAACTTTCCGGGACCTGGTACAGCCTACCCAACTACGTATATTGATGCAATTGCCAGAAGTATGCATGAACAGTGGTTTAAATTAATATCTGAAGGAGTAATGATGAAGGAGGAAACAGTATGACTGAGGTGAAAAGTCCAGTATCAGCAGAAATTTATCTTGAAATTACGAACCTGTTAAACCAAGAGGCATTTTATTTAGATAACGGAATGTATAAAGAATGGTTAGACTTACTGACAGAGGATCTTTCGTATCAAATGCCTGTCCGTGAAACAGTTGAAGGAGTGGGAGTTAATAATATTGCCACTGATATTGACTATTATCATGAAACCAAAATGTCTTTAACAACAAGGGTCAATAGACTTTATACAAAATCAGCCTGGGTAGAAAATCCAGCCACAAGGCAAAGGCATTTTGTATCCAATATGATGATTGAAGAAACATCAAACCCGAATGAATACAAAGTTAGAAGCTATTTCCTTTTTAAACGAAGCAGAGGTTCTCATCATGAAGTCGAACAATTATTTGGTGAACGTCATGATCTTGTTCGAAAAGTAAATAATCAATGGAAAATTGCAAAAAGATTTATCAAACCAGATCAAGCAGTCATTACAACAATGAATATGAGCATGTTTCTATAAAGGGAAAATTAGGACATATGAATAAAGTTGGCTCTTATGAATGAAGGCCACCTTTATTCTATATTATTTATCGTTCATTTTAGGAAGCATTGATAGATGAAACTATGAAACTATCACATTTAATTTGAAATGGATAGTTCGGAATTTAATTTATATTAAAGTGGAGGGAATGCTATGTCAATTGAATTAAGTATGCTCGTACCCCATGCTCCAAGTCTCTGCCATGAGGATCAAGCCCCAGATTTCCAGCAAAGTATCGTGGCTGGTTTTAAAAAAGTGGCTAAACAAATTGAACAAATAAAACCGGATGTCATTGTATTAGTTTCTTGTCATTGGCCGTCTACATTTGCTCACTATGTTGATTGTAATCCCGTTCATGAAGGATTTCTGACGGCACAAGAAGCTCCAGATATGATTAGTGATGTACCGTATCATTATCCTGGTGATGAGGCTTTGGCTAATCAACTGGTTCAGGCTGGAAAAGAGAGTAATATTCCGGTAGAAGGGGTCTATGGAAAGAATTTCGAATGGGATTATGGTACGTTGGTCCCTTTACGTTATCTTGTTCCAAATGAAGATATTCCTGTTATTAATCTATCTGTTACGTTAGCGGCTAATATTGAAGAAACCTATAAATGGGGGCAAACGATTGCCGAAGTTTTGCAGGAAACGGAGAAAAAAGTAGTTTTTGTGTCCAGTGGTGCTCTGTCTCATAATTTAGTCCGCGGAAGACACAATATGCCGACTGCTGCTGAGCATGCCCTTGATAAAGAGTTTGTTGATTTAGTGATGAATAAAGATTATCAAGCTGCCTATAGAATGCTGCCGCAATATGCAAGCATGGCAAAAGTAGAATCAGGGGGTCGTCATGTAGCGATGCTGTTAGGTGTAATTGATGAAGAGTGCACACCCGTTTATTTTGCAGATGGCCAATCTTCTGGAAGTTGGAATCCTCTCATCACATTTGAAAGAACAGAGGTTTCCGGTTTAAAAGAAAGGCTTTATTAAATAATATTGTTGATTTTTGACTCATTTAAGCTGTATGGTCATGAAATAGTAGGAGAAAATGCATTTTCTCCTACTATTTCATGACCATACAGCAACCTTTCAGCATAGCTGAAAGGCGT